>ERZ808277.41-NODE-41-length-98252-cov-6.449942_pt1 | contig 98252 bp, 95 predicted proteins | sample MGYA00521240_ERZ808277 | MGnify/ENA primary metagenome ERZ808277 (study PRJEB31516, sample SAMN03275599) | gut metagenome | biome: mammalia-associated habitat; material: feces | host: Papio cynocephalus | place: Kenya | collected 2012-07-17 ... | reverse complement strand
CAAATGGAAAGATGCTCCTTCAGATTCTAAGGAATGGGAGAAATTCCTAAGAGATAAGAATGTAGAGATTGACAATATAGGTTCCACAAAGGAAGAGATTGAGACTTGGATAAAGACTATAGAAGATTGTAGGTAATTGTAGATTTAACTGTTTAATAATTAAGATTATGGCATGTAAGAAAGGTGGAGGCAGAAAGAAAAAGTAAGCCTCAGAGATTGGTTAAGGAGTAATCAGCAATGGTTACTCCTTTTTGTTTGCTTTAACTTTGATAAGGAGTTTTGTAAGACATACATTTTTATATCTTATTATATTTACCTTTGTGCAAAAATAATACAGTATTATGAGTACAGATACACATTTAATTAATGCAGCATTGAAGAATAGTACGGGTAAACCATTAAATCTTACTATTAAGGATGGTTCTGTTACTAATACCAAACTTTCCAAGGATGCTGTATCAACTGATAAAATACAGAATGAAGCAGTAACAGAGGAAAAAATTTCCTCTGAGGCATTGAAAAGTATCAATGACAAAGCTTCAGAAGCCAGCAAGGAAGCTGCTACCAAAGCTGATGAAGCTAGAGAAAGAATGGAACAAACAATGAACTCCATGAAAGAGGTTATTGATAGTTCTGCTATTAAAGATGATGGGGGTAATTTAGTTCCCTCTCCTTTTAAATATGTTCAGAATGAGGAATTTATCTTTGCAATGGTTGATGCAGAGGATAAATTACTAGCTGGTATACAATGGGATGGTACTCCAGTTCATGGTAAGACTAGCTCTATAGAGGATAAGATGCAGTCTCAAATTGACTTGATTGCTGATAGAGTAGTAACTATCATTGGTGACGAGGACACTACTAATGTCATTGACACTATGAATGAATTGAAGACATTCTTTGCCAATATAGAGAATACTGAAACCCTTACAAGCATCCTTGCAAATCTTGATAATGTAGCAAAGAACCTTGATAAAACAGTCATCAAGGATGAGGAAGGCAATGTGCAAGATTCACCATTCAAGGTCATAGAGAACGAGGAGTTCATCCATGGCATCACAGATAGCGAGGATAGACTTCTCTTTGGTATCTACAGAGAGACAGGAAAGCCATACTTCCCTCTCAATGAAATGTACCATGTAGAGCAGAACGAGGAGTTCCTTGCTGTTTGGCTTGATGCAGCAGACCACGTATTGTTTGGTATTCGCAGGGATGGAATTTTAGTAGGCAAGTTCCAAACCTCAGCAGAGAACCGAAACACTGTAAAGGTCGAGGACTTCAACTCAGAGGATTATCCTGATTTTTTTCAGATTTAGAGCCAGAGGAACATCCTATAAAGCTTAGTGCATCTAACCTTTGGCTCGGTAATTTGAACGAAGCAGACTTTGATATTATAACCAAGTTAAATTGGAATATTACATAAACTATAAACAAATATGAGTAAAGCAAATTGGGCGAAGGTACAGCCTTCAAGTGGAAGTGGCAATGCCACCGTTAATGTAAGTTCTGATGCACCTAACACAGGTCGTAACAAGCGCAGTACTACACTTACCATCACGGCAGCCAATGTAACCCCAGTGTCCGTTGCGGTAAACCAAGCTGGTAAGCCTCAGTATGTGGATGCACAGGACACAGCGACAGCAGCCAAGGCAGGAGCGAATGTTACAATCAGTGGTAAGTCTAACGCTAAGACACTTACTTTCTCCATTGGTACATCTGGTAACACACTCAAACCAACGCTTCCAGCCAAGTACACCGCAGCAGGTGTAGAAACAGCAAATGGTGTGGCAATCACAGGAGACCCTGGAGCAAACGCTGAGTATGATTGGAGCATTGTTATCCCTGTTTCTCTCAACGAGACCATCACAGAGAAGACTGCTCAGATTATTGTCACTGACGATGCAGGTAACACAGATACTTGTGTGCTCACTCAGGCAGCAGGAGACGCTACTTTGTCTGTCAGCAAGCAAAGCATTGATTTGACTTACCAAGGTACAGCTGTATCATTTGATGTGAAGAGTAATACAACTTGGTCAATCTCGTAAGCTTATGGCACAAAGCATTACGAAGAATGGGGTGACAATGAAAGGTAGTGGCATAGGCTCTACAACAGTCACCGTTGAAGCTGGAGTTAACGAGGGTATTGACGAGGTGGTGAACTTCTCAATTACCACTACAGACAAGCAAGTATCTCGTAATGTGAGGGTAAACAGAAAGGGAAAGCGAGAGGTGTTTGACACATTCAAACTTTCTGATGGTACAACCTTTAATGTTCTGAAAGATGGCATACAATAGCAAATACAGTGGAGCACAAGTAGAGGCTAGACTTGATGCCATACCCAATAAAGTTGACGAGGCACCGAGTACTAATCTAGAGTATGTGAGGAGAAATGGGCAATGGGTGAATCCTACTTACGAGGTTGCCAGTGTCACATCATCCTCCTTGATACTCACAGATGTCTCCAGTTACGATTATAAAGATTTATTTTAAAGTTTAAAAATATGGCAAAGATAAAGAAACAATACATTGACGATGGAAGCGGTGGAAAGGAACTTTTCTACCCAGCCACGGTATCTGATGCCGTCAAGTTCCCCGATAACAGTGAGACCTTGACAGAGAAACTGAGCCATCTATCCAAGCAAGATAACGAGGAATATCTTGCAGTTGAGACTGACGCAGATGGTAAGGTGCTGTCTGCCACAAATGCAGATGGCAGCCACTATATCCACAATGTCAAGTCTGAGACTATCCCAACAGAGTTTTCCCATATCGAAGACCCCGAGGGAAGAATGGAAATCACAACTGATGCAGATGGCAAGGTGATAGGCTACAGAGATTTAGAAGGTACAAGGCACGAACACAAGATGTCCCTCAAACATCTAGAGTTATCTGATGAAGCTGCAACAGAAGTAAACGATGCTTTCAAGTCTGCTGGTATCAAGATGGAGAATCCTTCCGATTTCAGCAACTACGAGCATATCGAGCTTCCTATCCCTCGCATAGCAGCACAGGTGAAAATCTATGCGCCTAAGTTGCCAACAACCAAGACTGATGATATTGAGGCAGAAATAGAGTACAATGACAAGGATGGTAACTACTTCCACAAGCCTGTAATCTTGAATGCTCAGGGTAGCTCTTCTATGAGCTATTATGTCAAGAATATGGCTATAGACATCAATGATGGCAGCGAGATAAAGTTTGGCGATTTCCCTACACAAGACAGCTTCCACCTAAAGAAGTACTACATTGATGCTTTCAGAGGTCAGTGCATTGTTGGTTATTGGTTGATGGAGCAAGTGTATAAGTCTCGCCCAATAGGTCAGCAATATCCTTATGAGTACAGCTATTCCAATGACAGTGTGACTGATGGATTGGGTGATATAAAGAAGGATTTTTTCACTGGAGCGAAATGTCATCCCGATGGTTTCCCTATTGTCATTACTTGGGTAAATAGTAATACACAAGAGGAAACTTGGATGGGTGTGTATGCTTGGAACTTGAAGAAATCTAAAGAAGTATATAACTGTGACAAGAAGAAAGCTGAGAATATTATCCTTGATGGAAATATAAATGCGACAACCTTATGGGGAGGCAAAATTGATTGGTCTCAGTTTGAAATCAGAAATCCTAAGTCCCTTATAGATATTGATGGGAATAAATATGATGGTGATAATCCAAAAGAATTGTCTAATACAGATTCTAACAGTAAAAAAGTAAAAGACTATCTTTTGAGATTTTCCAAAGCGATGTCAGAAATAAAGGCTTCGACCTCCAAAGAAAAGTTCGAGGAATATTTTGCAGTTTCACCGATGATAGATTGGTTCTTGATGAATCAGGTTCTGTACAATATAGACGGCATTGATAGAAATACAATCTGGTGTAGCTATAATGGTAAAACTATTATTCCAACGCTTTATGATGTAGATAGCATATTTGGTAATCATCCTAGCGGATTATTTGTTATTGATGGCAGTGATAAACAAGGCTTGTTGGGTACAGAAAGTGAGACTCCATCTGGTTATCTGTACACTCTATATTTATCAGAAATAAAGAAACGTTATAAGGAATTAAGAGATTTAGGGATATTTACTGAGAACAATATATTGTCATTACTTACAGATTGGTTATGTAAGGTAGGTTTTGATAATTTGCTTAAAGAATTAGAAACATACCCAGAAACACCGTCATACAGAAAAGACAACACTGAAACAGAATGGAAACTAATAGGATGGGGAAATGGAAATGCCTATGACAACACCAAGCAATACTTGAAGGGAGAATTATGCTTGTATAGAGATTTGACGTTTGAGGCACAAAACTCCGTTGTAGGTGTACCACCATATTCAAGTCCATATAAAAACTATCCATTTGGCGGAGGTTTTTACAACTCTATAAAAAGAGTTCAAAATTGGGTAAAAAATAGAATATCATTTTTAGATTCACAATTTAATAGTTAATAATATGGGAAAATGTTTAGTAACAGTATTAAAGGAAATCTGCAATAATGCCGATTTAAACAAATTGGGTACGTGTAGAATAACATTTGGCACAACAGGTACTAGTCGAAAAATGCAAATCCGTTTTACGGAAAATATGCAATTAAATATTGTAGGAGGTTATTTTACAGACCAGACCTTTACTCAAAACAATGGTACTACTTACAACTGTACCAAAGATACATTGGAGACATTATATGTTTCGTCTTCAAATGGGTATATAATTGTAGGGAACAAATACAAAATGTCACTTTTGAATATCTTAAACAGCTCTTTCTGCATAGATGTAGATGACTTGAAATTTACAAACGATATGAAGTACCTCGCTTTAGGTGTAAGCCTTTCCAAAGGAGATTTAAAAAGTATATGTACTAAATATGTTGAGAACATAGATGTTCATAGTACTGATGTATATGGGGATATATCTGCTCTTGGGAACTGCTCTTCATTACAAGCAATATCACTTTACAATAATCAAAACTTATATGGAGATATTAATGTGTTCTTGAATACTCCAAAACTTGAAAATGTAGTTCTTGGTAATGATAAGATATACGGGAGTATTGTCTCCTTTGGTAATTGCGTTAAACTGTCAATTCTAAATATTCCTCGAACTAACCTTACAGGAAAGGTAGAAGACTTAGCTAATGCCTTAATTGCTTCGGGGAAGACTAGTGGACAAATTACACTAACTTGTGATAACACAAACATTACCTTTAATGATCAGCCATGCAATTATAAAATTATCAAGTTCACAAATTCAGGCGTAACCTATGCCGATTCCTAAATAGAGCATGGCTTGGTGTATGAGGAACCGAGTTTTGACGGTCAGTAGTAGTCCGCTAAGTAGCTGACTTTGGAAATAATAAAATTAAGGTGTAACTCAGAAATGGGCTACACCTTATTTATTTCTCTTTATGCAATACTAACTAGAGCAAATTAACCTATCATGGTACCGCTCGCTTGCATCAAGCCCCCCATCAGATAGCAAGTCTCCTTGCCGTACATATTTATTAACTGATATAATTAAATCAATTATTAAACAATAAATTTATGAATAAGAAAGAAGAATTAATATGGAAAATAATAGATAATGTAATATCTTGTTGTTGTGTTACAGATTTAGATGGCACAACTACTATTACTAGAAAAGATGTAGTTGGTAAATCTAGAGAAGAAAATGTTGTAATGACTAGATGTTTAGTTGTCGAACAAATGGTTCATGCAGGTTTTACTATTAGTACTATAAGTTTTATACTTAATAGAACTGTTCAAGCTACCAGACATTTGTTGAAACTAAGTCGTAGTTATTATGAAACTTCTAGAGCTTTTAGACTTGCTACTTCGGAAGCTACTCTTTTAAATAAAGATGTAGAGCCTATATTTGTATAGAGTAAATAAAAAGAAAATAACTTTATAACAAATTATTCTTCTTTTTATATTTATAATTAAAACAATTAGCTGATAATTAGAGTAAAATCTAGTTATCAGCTTTTTGTATATATAGAACTTTATGATTATCTTTGCAACGTACAAATACTAGTTGCTGTACTTAATTCTTTTATTAATCTTAATAATCATTTTAAAGTTATGGATGATTCTAAAATTTTTATGTTCCCTGATGGTGGAACTAAGCAAAGTTCTAGTGATGTTGCTAGTTTGCTTCCTTTACTTATGTGTAATGGAGGTTTTGGCGGTGGTAGTTGGATATGGGTAATATTTCTATTCTTCCTTTATCCGCTTATGAGAAATGGTGGTTTATTTGGTAATATGATGAATGGAGGTAATGGAAGTTGTCTTGGTCCTCTTGCTAATCTTGTAAACAACAATGATGGTAGAGATTTGCTCATGCAAGCAATCAACGGTAATGGTGCTGCTCTTCAAAACTTAGCTAATATGTTTGGTACTAAAGTTGATATGATTCAAGCTGCTATTGCTCAAGTTAATAATTCTGTTACTCAAGTAGGTTGTAAAATTGATTCTTCTACTGGTGCTCTTCTTAACGCTGGTACTCAGAATACAATGACTATTGCTAATCAATTAGCTACTTGTTGCTGCAATTTAAAATCAGCTATTACTGAAACTGCTCATCAAAGTCAACTTGAAACTCTTCGTCAAACAGATACTATTAAAGAATCTGTAGGCGGAGTAGGTAATGCTGTAACTCGTGGTTTTGCAGATGTAGGTTATGCTCTTAGAGACCAAACTTGTAATCTTGAAAAATCAGTAGATGGTGTCGGTGATAGAATTATCGCTAAACTTGATGCTGCTGAAAAATCTGCTATGCGAGATAAGATTAACGCTTTGCAAACTCAACTTACTACAGAACACCAAAGTGGTGTAATTGCTCAACAAATTGCCGCAGCTGTAAACCCTATCGCTCAAGCAGTTAATGAGATTAAGTGTGCTCAGCCTCAAACTGTAACTGTTCCATATCAGCCGTTCCAGGCTGTACCTAATTGTGTAGCTTATCAATATGGTATGTATAACAATAATGGTTTGAATAATTTTTGGCTTTAAAAATATAGGAGGTAATATTATGGCTTATAATGAGTTCATTGGTAATCGTGGCGGTATTCCTTTAGTAGCTGCTACTCAAACGACTGCTGGCAGTGCTACTGCTAATGCTATTTTTACAATGCCTAATCATACTTTCAGAGTTATGGGTGTTGCTGGTATTATGGTAATTAATTTCAATGCAGCTACAACTATTGCAACTGGTTTTGAAATGATGGTTAATAATAGTACTCTTCCTCTCTTAGCAAGCAATGGTGAAGCTTTAACTGCTCTTACAGAAGGTCTTCACATTGTAGTATTTGATAAACAAAATAATAAACTTCAACTTGTAGTATAATGTTTTCAGCTCTTAATCAAGGCAGTCGAGTTTATATTTTAAATAAAACTGACGGTGTTAAATTTAAGATTGGAGAAATTGTTGGTATTACTACTCCTATATTTGCTACTGACGGAACAAATATGATGGTAGTTAATATTAAAGTTAAAGTTGATGGTAATACTATAGATTATAACAATGTTCCGGCTAATAATACTACTGTTAGTTATAACAATGGTAATCTAATAATTGCTGAAACTAAACAAAGTATTCAATCGGAAGTAGAAGCTACTCTTCAACATGCTAATTATGTTATACAACATATTGATGATTATAAGAAACAAATTATAGAATGTGAAGAAGTTCTTAAAGAACTTAATCCTCAATTTGCTAAAGACAAAGCTCGTGATGAAAGAATAGCTGGTATAGAAAATGAAGTTGCTGGAATGAAAGGAGATATTGCTAAAATTCTAGCAGCAGTAACAAAACAATAAATTATGTATATCATGGTAGAAATGAAAAATAGTAAGTCTGAACTTAAAAATAAGATTAGACGTATGCGTGAAGAACTCGAAGATTTAGAGGAAGAACTTTCACGTTGTGAAGATAAAGATAATCGTTATGAAGATGATGATTATCGTAGTAGAGATAGATATGATAATGACCGTTATCATGAACGAGATAATTATAATCGTGAACGTGGTCGTTATAGTAGGTATTAATATTTAAGCCGCCCTGTAGAAGAAAGTTAGTGTTGAAGTTGTTTCAATGTACACTCTTCTATAGGGCGTCTCTAGAAACTAGAAATGCTATGTATAAAGAAGGTTTTGATACTTATGATGAAATACCTGAAGATATGTTAGTTTATCTTCGTTATAATGGACGACATTTTAATCGTAAATTAGTAGAGTTTGCTGTTAGCAAAATGACTACTAAAGATTCTAATGGAACTGAAATAGTTTTAGAACCTATTACACGAGAACAATTAGAAACAATGATGCAACAAAATCGAGTACATTTGAATAGTAATGATAATTATTATGATGCTGTTTTCGCTGCAAACATGTGTAAAGCTGATTATCTTGGAAGTAGTATTCCTGATGAAGAACATCTTTGTAAATATGTTAAAGATGTAATTGATGATGTTGATGGTTATGACGGTATTGTTTTTAATCGTTGGTACGCCGATATGTGTCGTAAAGGTATTCAAATTGATTGGTATGAATGTAGATAATAACATTAATATGTTAGTTTATAGCTCTTGTAATTAAGAAATAATCTTAATTATGAGAGCTGTTTTCGTTTAAATCATTATCTTTGCAACTGTTTATATTAATATTAATAATTTAATTGTTATAACAATGAGTACAAAACAACTTTATGAAAAGACTTCAGAAGGTCTTAAAGAGTTTAATCCTTTAGTTAATCTCAAGGATATTCAAGATTCTCTTAGTGATACAGATTTAGGTACTATTCTAAATTTGTATAATCATATTAAAGTAGATTGGAAAACTGATGCTGCTCAAACTCGCAGACAAGTTCCAATTATTCTTCGTAGAAGTGGTATGTTTATTACATATCATAATGGTACTAAATTTGTTACTGAGTTCTATACTGGTAGCAACGATACAGTTCAAACTAGTGCTTGGGAACAAGATTCTAATTGGACTAAAGTTCCTGATGCAGATTATATTTCTGCTGGTGTTAAGCCTGGAGTTGGAACTATTGGCTATGAACAACTTAACGATAATTTAAAGCAGTTGTTTAGAGATAAAGTTAATGTAACTAATTATCCTGATGATGAAGATATTTGTTCTCAAGATAATCTTTTGAAACTTAAAGATAGAGAAGCTGACGCTAGTAATTTCCAATCTAAAGGTTATGTAATTCTTCGTAAGAATCTAGTTACTGTAAATGGTGAAGTTAAAAATATTCTTACTCAGAGTATGATTAATAAAGCTAATACTATTTATGAAATTAGATATGATTTTGATTTAAACGGAACTACTATTAATATTCCTGAGAATTGTACTTTGAAGTTTGAAGGTGGCAGTTTAGAAAATGGAACACTAAATGCTAATAATACTCAGTTATCAAATAATATCAATATCAATATATCATGTGATATTACAGGTACTATAACTAATTCAGTATTTGATATAACTGAATTTGGTGCAAAATCTAACGATGATTCAGTAGATAATTCTATTGTGTTTAATAGATTGATAAAATTAAATTCAGACAGTAGAATACCTAATGTAATATATATACCAAAAGGAAAATTTTATATAAAAAATTCAATTAATTTAGTTGCTTATAATAAAATTATTATAAGAGGTGAAGGAAGAAACATTTCTACAATAATAGCTGCAACTTCATTAGACTATATGATAGGTACTAATGATGATACTATTTACATTAATACTAATTTCTATAGTTTTGGTATAAACGGTAATAGAATTAATAATAATTCAGATGAAACAGATATAGCTATAATATTTACTTATAAATCTTTAGCTAAATGTGGTTTCCGTTTAAATAGTTTCAAATACTGTGTCATGAATGATATATACATTTGTGATATTGATGGTTCTGGTATTGAATTGTCAAAAAGTTGGTGCTCAAGATTTGAAAATCTTTATTTAAAAAATAATTATTACGGAATAAAAAGTGTCGGTTCTTCTATTCTTAATTCTCTATATTTTAGTAATTCAGAATATTACCAACATTTATATAATTGTATAAATATAACAACAACAACCTTTGTGCATATAAATCAATCCACCTTTGAACGATGTGGCGGACCTGCTATATGTGCATCGGGTAATATTATAATTTCAAAATGTGGATTTGAGAATCTGTCTATAAATCCTATAACAGAATTAGATAATGTCAAATATAAGACCTGTATTAGTACATGTAATGGTTCTACATTTAGTAATATAGTTATTGAAAAATGTAGCTTTGACCTTCACTATAAAAATAATGATGATTGTAAGAAACTGATATTTTTTGCATATAATGTTAATTCTGTAGATATTAATAATAATATATTTTTTACTACAAAAGATGTAAATAATACATTATTGGTATTAGGTACTACACAAAAGAATTTAAATAGATGTAATTATGTTACATTACATCAAAATTATTTTAGACAAAGTTGGAATTTTTATGAAATAAATAATAATTATGATTTCATAGACAAAACTATATCAAATACATATTTTGCTACAATACAAGAAGTAATATTAGATGATAAAAGCAAAAACAATTTAGATTTTAATAAAAATATAATTAATTGCTATGAAACTGATGTATATAAGCTAGGATTTAAAGAATTGAACCAAACTTATTTAGGAAGAAAGGTTTATGGTAATGATAATAGTGTTGTACCAAATACAGATAGAAATTATATAACTTTTATCAATCCAATAAATATTGATGACTATATTGGAAAATTGGCGTTAATGTTTTTTTATGTTTATGATAATAATACTTGGTCTAAAGTAACTAAAAATATATATATATCATCTAGGATTACTTTTTTAATATTAGATTATACAGTGTTTACATTACCTGAAGTATATTTATTAGGAGCAGATAATTTTAATGACATAAATTATGAATGGAAATGCTATAACAATGAAGCAAGTTATTATCCAAATAAAAGACCTCTATTAAATGATAGCATTATTAATATAATTGATGATAAAACGAAGTATATTAAGTTTGTTGGTAATACTCCGATATTATACAAAAATAATATACCTTATGTAGCCCATGACAATTTATCTTTAAGTAAAAATGATGATGGATTTACTATATATGATACAACTTTGAAAAAAATGATTTTGTGGAATGGTACATCTTGGGTAAATCTTGATGGTACACAATTATCTTAGTTTATGGAAATAATAAATCAAATAATTCAAACTATTATTAATAGTTTTGACATAGCATATTGTTTAGTAGTTAATCTACTAACTTATGTTTTAATTAGCGCTATAACTACTACAATTCGTAAGCAAATTACTAGAGGTTGGAAACGTGTAATACTTTGTATTAGCATTCTAATTGTTAGTATTACTTATTATCAGTTTGGTAGTATAGATGTTAGAGTTTTAATTAATAGTATTATACTCGCTCCTATAAGTTGGAGTTGGGTATTCAAACCAATTTGTAAACGTATGAATTGGGACTATAAAGATTTTGATAAACAATTAAATTAGTAATAATATGGATAAAAATAAAATTTATAATTTAGTTTATAGTCTTCCTTTGAGTATTGACCAAAAAGATACTTTGTATAAAGCTTTATCTCAAGGAGATAATACAGAAGTTGAGACTAAACTAGCAGAACTTAAAAAACAAGTTGATGCTATTAAAGTTCCTACTAAAGCTACTAAAGATGTTGCTGGTACAGTAAATGCTATGAGTAACATTGTAAATCTTGATGTAGAAACTGCTACTCTCGCTAGTGTAGTTGGAGCTTTAAATACGCTTCTAGTAAATCTTAGAAGTGCTGGAATTATTCAAGTTTAAACTACTTGCTTTTCATAATACTTGATGTGTCCGTACCCCTAGTAATGCGTAATGTGTTGCTAGGGGTTTTATTATGTCACAATATGTGGAAGTGTTGATAATCATGCTTCTAATTAATATTGTCTAACTAATAAAGATAATAGTAATGAAACTGATGATAATTAAAAATAAATTTGACCTTCATAGCCTTCGCAGGTTAAATCACTAGCTCTCAGTCGATTAACTAATCAGCAACACATATTTAATCGATTTGTGTGCGCACACAGCGGCATTCTTGGGCACGTTTCGATTTGGAGAATCAAGCAAAAATGAGTATATTTGTAACCGTAAGGAGCAGCAAAAGTTTAATTAATTATTAACCAGATTGATGTTTATTGTAATACTTCTCGACAAAGTAATGTAAATGCTACTCCTTATATTAATGTAATTAATAATTTAAATATTAAAGTTATGAGTAATGAAATTAGAGCTGGTCCTAGTGATGCAAATGATGTCATCTTTTAAATCCGCCCTGTAGAAGAATCTAGTAGGAGTTATACTTGCACCTATGTTAACTCTTCTACAGGGCGTTTCTAGTTACTAGAATTGTTGAATCAGCTAATAATATTAATATGAGTTCTATTGCACAATTAGTTAGTGAAGTTTGTCATACTTATGGTCAACCTAATAATAGAGCTTTGCGTGAGAAAGTTCGTAGTATTATTCTTCATACTAGAGCTGAACTTATTAGACGTGGTTATGAAAATCATAGTTATGTTGATAAAGTTCTTACTCAAAGATTTACTGTTAGTTTGACTAATGTAGTAGATGGTGATATAAAACTTCCTGAGGGATATGATGATGTTCCTATTCAAAGAATAAAAAGAACTTTGCAAAAGGTTCCAAGAGCTATTAGACTTACTAATAATCTTCCTTTTGATAGAGTTAGTAGTAGTGGTTTTAAAACTAATAGAAGTTTTCCTTATATTAAAGAAACTACTGCTAGATTTAGAAATAGTGTTCCGGGTTTATGTGGAATGATTTCTTATGATTATATTAATGATTATATTTATTTATTTCCTACAAATAATAAACCTATATTAATCAACGCTATTGTTATTGAATCTGCTTTTGAACACCCAAATAAGATTGCAGATATTAATGGAGAACTTACTATCGAAAATAAAATCTATGATGATAATGAGTGGGTTCTTAGTGAAGATATGGTTGGGCAAATTAAAGACATAATATATAAAAGGGATTTATTAAATCAGAGAAATGAAACTGATGAAATTCCTAGTACTATAAAATATAATTAATTATGGTTGCTATTAGAAGTTCTCTTGTAAATACAAAACAATATAGAAATGATATGATAAAAGCTTTTACTATTAAGTTAGAAAAAGCTAAAGATGAATACGATGCTTTGATGCTTCATATAAACGAGAAACGTGAGATACTTGCAAATGTTGCTTATAAGTTTGATATTGCAATAAATGATTATCCTGAGTTTCAGCAAAACAAATATATAAATCGAAGACTAGAAGATGCTGCTAAAGGTTTGTATGCTTGTAAAAGCAATAATTTTGAACTTAAACATCTTTATTTTAAGTTGATGTCTTATGCTGTTGATTTAAGGAAGATACATGAAGCTGAGGAAAAGATTAGATTATACGAGAAATGTATTAATCTTTCTCCTGGCGAATATAATAATATAGTAAGAACTTTCTATACAGCAGTTCATAATAATATGGTTCTTACAGGTCATGCTTATCGTTTTGAACATAACTTAGGATATGTTTGCATAAATCGTGTTTTAAATACTGGTTGTAAAATAGTTGATTATAAAGCTACTAAATTACACAGAAAAGAACTTGAAGCTCAAGGTGCTCATATTTGGAATAAAGAAGAAGCTGAGTTTTGTGAGAAAAATGGTTTAAAGTACGATGCTGTCATTCCTTACGTTTATAAGCAAGATGAATCTTGGTATCAGTTAGCTCTTTGTTCTTGTAGTATCAATAAAGGTTTTGCTTATCGAGCAAGTTTTATAGATTATAGAGATGTTAGTGCTAGAAATTGTACTAATGAAGATTTGATAAAACGATGTGATTATGATAAAGAAAAGATTTGCAATCTTCATGTATCTATGAAAGTAAAACTAGCTTTATGTCTTAATGTAGATAAAATATTATATACTAAATTTATTAGAAATGAAAATCAAAAACAATATAACGCTAGCCCGTCTAATAGGAAAAGTTGATAATGATTTCAATATTAGTGAAAGTGATTGGATTCCTCGTGCAGCAGCTTGGATAATTGATGCTCTTAGTCAATTAAAATGTTTGCCTACTGAGAAGAAGAAAAGAACTTTAGATGTTGATGGTCGTATAGCTATTTTTCCTTGTCAGCTTAATGCTAAAGAAATAAAAGTTTATGATAGTAACGGATGTGAAATAAGTCAACTTGATAGTACATCTAGTTGCTGTAATTCAGAAAATAAACAAAGTGATGCTAATGAATCTTTTTCTGAGATTGCTATGACTGACCCTACTGTTATAAATGGTCGTGATTTTATGAGAGTTGCTAGTATTCAAAATCCTTTGAGAAGTAAGAATTTTGTAATTACTAATAATAATCATATTGAACTTAATTTTGATACTGATAAAATAACTGTTGAAAGTTTAGAAGTTGCAACATATTATGATGAATATTATGATTGCGATGTTCCTTATATTTATGATAATGGATTGCTTCTTGAAGCTTTAAGTTATTATATATTATATAAGTATCTTAGTCGTGGCAGTCACCATCCAGTATTTGATTTAAAGAGTAATAGTCCTGTTACAAATCCTTATTTACAATGGAGAGAGCTTAAAAGTAAAGCTGTTGCTTCTGTACGTAATGATATGTATAAAGATACTGATTGGAGAAACTTCTTTTATAATTTTACTTTTGACCCTAGAAGATAAATATTATGCAAATAGTTCCAAAACTAGATTTAAATAGAAACCCAAAGGAAGTCAAATGTGGTAGTTTAATTGCTGCTAAAAATGTTATGACAGATGATAGTGGTAGTTATTTTACTAATGAGTATGGCTTTGGAGTTTCTTTTGAAACAGATACTACTACAGAAGGATTAGATACAAGTAATCATCCTGGAGAGTATATTGTAGGTGTCATTCCTTGTAATAACGAAATAGTAATATTTACTTATACTGCTAATGGTGGTATTAGTAGAATTTATCGTAAACCTGATGAAGGACAAGCTTATGAAGTATCTACTAATTGGGAATACAATAATGGTAAAATTACTGGTAGTTATACTTATAATTATAAGGGTGAACTTATTATTGCTGTAGCTGAATATGATGCTATTGATTTGAATGGTAATCAAGTTCATGTTCCTTTAAAGACTTGGAATCTTAATACTGGTTCTACTGGTTTAGCTCATAGTATTGAAGAAAACGTTCCTACTATTAACGCTAATTATAAGATTACTAATGGTTCTTTAAATTGTGGAGTATATACATTTTTTATTCGTTATCAAATTGATGATTATAATTATACTAAATGGTTTCAAATTAGTGATGATATTATAATTATTAATGATGAAGGAAAAGATGCTCCTATTCATAATTTCTTAAATAGTAAGTCTGGACTTACACATTATAATGATAATGGTTTGGGAGAAACTACTAGTGATTTTCAACCATTCTTAGTTAACGGTAATGCTAGGTCTAATAAAGGTATTTATTTTACTTTAGATGTTGATAAAACTGCTAAATTTACTAAGTATCAAATAGGTTACATAGTTAAACATGATGATTCTGTATTAGGTAGAATATTCAATACTTATTCTATTGATATAACTAACTTTGTGTTCAATACTAATGATTATATTGAAGAAGAATCTATTGATGAATTTCTTCGTGAACCTCTTCAGTTGTATGATGTAAACAATGTAATTAACTATAATAATAGACTTTATGTAGCTAATTATAATGAGAATACAAATGAAGATTTGAGTGGTAATAGTAAAAATGTTCATGCTTTTATAGAAACTGCTAATATTTCTGAGTATTCTGATAATGTGACTACTATAAAGCAATTAGTAATTACTACTAATTTTGCTATTGGTACTAGCACTTCAATAAATGATGTTTGGGCTTCTGATAAATATACTAAGAAGAAAGAAAATGATTTAGATATTTATGAAATTCCTTCTGAATATTATACTGAATTTATAAGAAAATTCTTTACTGCTAGTATTAAAATATTTGGTTATGGGGATTCTATTAGTATTGACCACGACCATATAGAGAATAATCCTAATGGTTATGGAAATGACCCGCTTAGTTGTGTTGATAGATATTCTTTATATATTGGTAGAGTTGCTACTGGAATTAATGACCAAGTTTGCATTTATGAATCTCATAGTCAGAAAGCTGTAAATATTCAAAAACTTATTATTAGAAATGGAGTTATTGTTATTACTGTAAATGGAAAAGAATATGCTCTTGATAAAAGTAGTGATTTCCAAGTTTTAGTAGAACAATATCAGTATTTTAAGAATAGTTCTAAAAATGGAGTAGTTAGAGCTTTTTATAATGGACCTATTTTGACTAGTGCTCCTTATAGATATACTAGAAGTTATGGAATGAATAGTTCTGCTTATGAAGCTACTACTATTAATTCTAATAATACTACTTCTCCATATAATAACTTTAGAAGTTTAATTCCTGGTCAAATATATAGTTTCTACATTCATTATATTCGTAAAGATGGTTCTGCTACTAACGGATTTATAATTCAAAATGATGAAACTAGTGAAACAGAAAATCAAGAAGTTGCAAATCAATCAGCAGTTACTAATACTCCATTTATTCAAGTAATAAATAATGTTGGTAATAGATTGTTTAAAGTTCCTACTGTTACTAATGATTCTATTTTAATATTTCCTAAATTTAGAGTAGATACTATTCCTGATAATTATATAGGATGGTTTTGTACTTATGAGAAAGTAGAAGATATGAGTTTTCCTTGTACTGTAATAGATGGAAGTTTGTACGCTAATAATCTTACTTTTACAAATACTAATTTTCAATATAAAGAAGATAGCATTCAAGGAAATAAATATTTTAAAATTAAAGCTGATGATATTGAAGAACATGATACTAATGCTTTAACAAGTAATGTAAAAGCTACAATTCATCCTTCTGTATCTGCTGCAACAAATTCTTATTCTGTTTCTGCTGGAGATAATATTTGTATTACAAATGATAATAAAGATATTTATAATAAAGCTGTAAAAACTTTATATCGTTTGACTGATAATATTTATACTATTGGAAGCAATAATAATAATTTTAAATATGTTCCAGGTTTTTTTAATAAAGAAAAGATAGTAACTTACAATAAGGAACTTATTATGAATCCAACTTCATCATTTGTTCTTAATACTAATTCTGTTAAGCTCGATGGCTATATTATAGCATTAAACAATGGTTACAATTATAACAAGTATCCAACAAACGCTTACAGTATTAAACAAGATTATAATGAAGGAGCTGTTAGTTTAACTAATGAAGAAGGTAAAGCTTTAGGAGTTTACTATAATAAAGTTCTTAGTCCTGATAGACTTAGAGATTTTCTTGAATTAAAAGAATCTTATAAATCTGCTCCAAACAAAAGTTATACTAATTACAGTAAAGATTATATTGATAGTTTTAATAAAACTATTCGTAGGAGTAATGTAATCTCAGATGAAAGTCTTGTAAATGGTTTTAAAGATTATAACGTTGAGCAATATAAAATTATTACTGAGAACAAAGGCAATATTACTAATATTGTAGGCGTCGGTCTTTATATGCTTGTGCATACTGAATATAGTTTGTTTATGTTTGATAGAACTCCTAAACTTACTCAAAAGAGTCAACTAGAAGTTCCTGATGTATTTGATATTGATTATCAAGAAGTACTTCCAAGTAATGAAGGTTTTGGTGGTCTTAAAAATAAGAATGAAGCTATTCTTAGTAAGCATGGTTATATTTGGTTTGATTCTGTAAATAAGTATATCTTTAAGTTTGAGAACGGTAAAGTTGAAATTCTATCTTCTAATATAAATAATTTATTGAAGAACTTAGATATTGATACTGTTGTGTTTGGTGAAGATTTGCTCACCAATCGCTTGCTGATTTGTATCTGGCTTAATCAAACATCGTCAAAGGGGGCGCAATATTACGTCACATTGAGTTATAATTTCAACCTGAACGATTTCATCAGCTTGCACGATTATGCCTTCACAGCGAATTTCAGAACGTACAATAAAAGTTACTTTTTAAACGATAAAGTTGATAGAGCTAGATTATATGAATTTGATGAGAATGAAACTAGTTATAAGAATTTAGCTAGTTCGTATAATATTATTTATCCAACTATAAGAAAGAAACAATATGGCTAATACAAATCCTCAATTACTCGGTGTAGGTATTGCTGAACTCTATTACAAAGAGGACGGCAATATCTTTTTCCATTTCTATATAAATGGAAATCCTTTGTCTGGAGCAGGAAGTTGTTTAGTTAAAGTTGAACTTAATGGTACACAATATAGTTCTTTTTGGTTTACAGCTAATACTCCTGGTTATAGTCATTATAATATGTCAATATCAGTCGGTGATGCTACTGCTGGTACTAAACATAATGTCAAGGTTACTGTTACTAAAGATTCCATAGTTAAGACTGCAAATAGTACTATAACTTTTCCTACTCAAGAAGATATTAATAAGATTAATATTAATTTTACTCACAGAGAAACTAAACCTGTTAGTAAATATAATACTGATACTTATAATTTCTTTGGTTATTCAAAATCTTATGGAACTGTAAGATATAGTGTTGATTCAGAAGTTACTGATGAAAGTACAGTTTACGATTATAACAATCCTACTCTTGAGATTGTCAATAATGATAACGCTAAACACACTATATATTATAGATATAAATGTGGTAGTTTAGTATGTAGTAAATCTTATGTTGTTGACCATACTGAAGGCGGAAGTGAAACTCCTGACTATAGAGTTCCTTATGTTATAGATAAACCAAAAGTAACACAAGTAGATAATCAAACAGCTAGTGTAAGTATTGCAGATATTGATTTTACAAATTTTGGTGTTACAGAAACTGATATTTATAACAATCCTATTAGAGTTAATGTAACTACTAATAAAGATAGTTGGACTTATAGTTATTCGTCATTTTATGCTCATGGTAAAAATGGTATTATTAACTTTGAAGTAAAATATTCTACTGCAATTAAAGTTTATATTTATAATGCTACTTATCCAGAAGATAAATCTGATGTTGTAAGTTTAGATTTTGTTTATACTACTCCTAGAGTTATATTATTACCTCCAACAGCTGCTATTAAAACTAGTAAAAAGAGCGATGGTACTATAATAAAACAAGGTATTTCTGTTAATAGACAATACGATGAAAACAAAACTTTAAACGATGAACAATATTCAGGTTTGTTTAATGAAGGAACTTTGTATTATATTTATACAACAGATGGAACTATTCCTAATCTAGATAATGCGTATGGTAAATCTGATATTGATACTGATATTAGTGGTTTATCTGATTGTGTTGTTTATATTAGAAATGTATTCATTTATAATGATGAAACAATAAATCCTACATATTCAGATTCTGTAAGAATTGTATATGCTGCAACTAATACAAATCCTTTCTATTTTGATTATCAAAAACCTCTATTGGAAGAACATGATACAATATGTAGTTATCTAGATGTTATTTATAACAATGACTATAATTATTCAAAGTCTCTAGAATCAATTAATTATGTACTTAATTACTTTGATGATAAATACAAACTTGATGTTACTAATCTTGTTAATGTAGCAGAAGATACTCTTCGTAGAAGATATGCTGGTTATTATCTCGATGTTTATTCTGATGAAACTCAAGCTATAAATCTTAAACTTAGTCTTGGGAATAATAATACTGATGAAGTAAATAAAGATAAAACTAATCTTTACGATAATTATAAGTATGCAGTATTTGATAAAGGTAGTTGGAATTATAATTATTTCAGAAATGGTTTCGATAGAGACAATAAAGAACTTAGTGATTCTGAACTAAGTAGAGCTTGTAATTATATTTATTATAATAATGAAACTAAACAAAATGAAGTTCATACTATTACAGAAGAAACTTTGAAACAAAGTCCTTTATATAAGTCTGACAATAGAAGTGTAATTTATGGTAAGTATTTAGTTACTAGATTTATATTTGAAAATACTGATGCTGACCATAGATTTAAATTAGAAAATGTAACGTTTAATATTCAACAATATTAATTATGGTATATAGAAGTAGATTAAGAGGTGAACGACCTAAAGCATTTTGGGGTGCTTTAGTTGGTGGTGCTATGAATTTAATTGGTAGTGCTATTAGTTCCAAAGCTCAAGCTAGAGCTATTCAAAAACAAATTGAAGCCCAACAAGAAGCTGCTAGAACTCAATTAGAGTTAACTAATCAAAGTAATTTAGCTAGTACTTTGAATAGTTATGCTAGTGCAACTAGAAGTTATAGTGATGAAGATAAAGCTGATTTACAGTATCGTCTTGGTGGTAATAAAAAATTAGGTAGTGATAGAATTGTTATTACTGATGGAGGTAGAGCAAAGAAGATTGCACCTAACACATTCCTTCTACAGGGCGGCTCTCATGAAGATACCAATGAATCGGGTAATACTGGCATAGGTATTAATGTTGGTGGTAATGAGATTGAAGCTGAAGGTGGTGAAGTTGCTCAGAAGAAAGGTAATAGTCTTCGTATATTTAGTGCTCAACCTATGCTTGGTGGAATAAGTCCTGCACAAGCTGTTCTTAGAGGAGCTAATAAAGATGAAGTATTTGACGCTCAACAAAAATTTAAAAGCAGAAATTATCTTAATGATAATAAAGAAATATATAAAAACGGAGGAGTAAAAGGACCTACTTATAATAAACAAACTAAACGTTGGTACAATGCTCAAAATAAAATGCTTAGAGTAGGACATGGTTATTATAGTCAAGGAATAAATAAATTTGTTCAATATAATACTGATGGTACTGTAAGTAAATTTTCTCCTTTAGATTGGTATAATAAAACATTACAAGGCGAACATCATACTCAAAGTATGAGAATAGGTAATAAATCTATATCTTTAAAACATGCTATTACCATAGGTAAAGGTGCTACGTATTCACCATTTAGACAATATAAAGTTCAATTAAAAAATAATAAAAATAGAGGATTTACTGAAGAGTCAGAAGATTTAACCAATGATGAAATAAATATTGTTGGAGGTAAAAATAATATTTCTAAATTAAATACTAAATTTGCTATTCCTTATGGTAAAGGAATTGTTATTAACGGAAAAGAAATTTCTAAAAATTTATTAGATAGTATTGCATATAATGCAGGTCTTAATAAATATCCAATAAATAAATTAAATTATGCTTATGGTCTTCCTGCTCAAGAAAGTCATAATGGTAGGATAGCTAGTGGTAGTATTATGAATAAAAATGAAAAATATGATACTAAAGCGTTTAATAATGCTGTAGCAAATATGAATTTGTTTAAAAATTTTGGCGTAATTCCTGCTAATGTTGTTATTAGAAATTGGACTAATAAAAATGATGTCGGTGTCGATAAAAGAACTTCTTACAATTTATCTAATAATTTATCTCCTTTATATCAAGGATTTGACTTATTTAGAAGAGGTCTTTATAATACTGGTGATAAAAATCATACTATTGATGTTAAAAACACTGGAAATTTAATTATAAATACCCCAGAATTTAAACGTTATTGGAATGATTCTGGAAAGCAACAATATGTTAGAGGATATAATGATACAAATAAAGCGGCTTCTTATGAAAGAATGATAAATTCTAATAAACAATATAGTAAATATATAAATCATTATCCTAATAAAAGATTATTTAAATTCGGTGGTCGTATTAAATTTGCTGGTGGTGGTTGGACTGCTCCAATTTATAATACTAAGCATTATCGAGTTTCTAATCGAATGAGAAAACAAATAGCTGCTTGGGAAGGTTCTGATTTTGCTGGTCAAAATAGAAAGTTCAAAGGTGATGCCATTGGTGCTAAAGAAAGAGAGCTTCGTCAAATGATGGGAAAAACTTATAATTATCTTAATGATAATCAAAGAGATTCTCTTAATAGTATTTATTATAATAGTAGAGTAAATACTTTCAAGAATGCTTTCGGTAAATGGTTTAAAAATTTAAATAATGCAGTTGCTGCTGGTGATGAAAGAGCTTTTAATAATAGTCTTGCTGGTATTCGTCAAAGCATGACTGTTGGAGCTAATCGTAAAGGTATGAGTGGCTTAGCCAAACGTAGAGCTTGGGAACAAAATTGGTTTGGTAATCCAGTTCCTTTAGATAGTCAAGAAACTAAAGAAGCTCTAGCTAGAGAAGCTGCTAATAGAATGATAATACCTGCTGATAATACTAGAGTTGTTTATCAACCTGAATATATTGAAGTACCCGCTCCTGTAGGTCATGGAATTGTTCCAGTTGATAATCCAGACCCTAATTTATTACAAGGTAATATTAAAGAAAATGTAATTAATATGGGAAATAAATTTAGAGTTAATCAAAGATGTGGAGGAAGTACTAGAGCTAGATTACGTTGTGGTGGCTCTATCCGCCCTGTAAAGGGAAGTAGAATGAAACTTGCTTTTGGTGATGTAGTTTATCCATATCGTAGAAATAATAATTTTGATTATTGGGATGAAATAGCTCAAGAGCAAAATAATAATGATAAAGGTGGTATTGCTCCTTGGCAAGAATCCAATGTTTACGATGTTAAAGTACCAAATAAAATAACTAGTAGCACTCCTGTTATTCCTTATACTCCGTCACAAGTTGTATCAAATAATAATACAGATAATACTACTAATGCAACAATACCTTATTCTGGTAACAAATCAGGTATGATTCTTCGTGATGCTGATTGGTACGGACTTGGTGCTGATTTAGTTTCTAGTATTGGTGGAAATCTTATTGGCTTGGGTGCTTATAATAAATTAAACTTTGATTATAGTCTTCCAAACTTTGTTGAAGAAACTCCAGTTGCTTTGAATACTACTTATCATAATGAAGCTCAAAAGTCTAATGTAGAGCGTAATCGTTTGAATAGTAGAAATAGTATTCTTAGAAATACAATGAGTGGTAGTACTGCTGTCGGTCGTATGCAAGGTGTTGACACTAACGCTTTGTATCAACTTAATCAACTTGCTGATGAAAAAACTAATAAAGAAACTGAACTTATGAATCAGAATCTTTTGAATGAACAGCAAGTTAGAGCTAGAAATGCTGCTGCCAAGAATCAGTATTATGCTACTGTTGCTAATATTAAGAATGCAGCATTGCAGGCTAAGAATGAAGCTGAACTTGCTAAGGGTCAACTTCTCAGTGGTACTCTTCAAGGTATTGGAAATAGTTTCCAAAATCTTATTAATCAAGGTCGTCAGAATTATGATGATACTCAAGCCATGCTTATGGGTGTTGCTGCTTCTGATTATGCTACTCCGTCTAGATTACTTGAACTTGGCGTTGATGTTGGTGATGATTCAGCTCTTGCTGGTATTTATCGTTCAGCTATGAATATTCCAAATCCTGGTGCTAAGCCTAAGAGAGAAGATTATTCAGATAATACTGAATATAGCTATGCCCTTACTAGATGGGAAAATCAAAACAAAGCATATCAAAGAAGAAATAGTTATGCTAATTTAATTAAAGGTAGAATGAGTAGAAAGAATCAAATTAAATACGGTATTATTTAAAATCAATAAATAGTTCTAGTAACGTTTTTGTTGCTAGAACTTTTATCGTATATTTGCAATAGTAATTATAAAATATAAGATATGGCTAATATTAGTTTTGGAAATAATGTTCCTTTGAGAACTCCTCATCGTAGAAATGTTGAAGCATTTACAAAAGCTTTAGATAAAATTGATGAGAAAGCAAAAGAGAGTTTACAAACTCAAAATCAAATTCAAATGGCTTTAGCTAATTTGGATGTTAATGGTGCAGAAGATAATTGGAAAGCAGCTTATGCTCGTAATATACAAAATCAATTAGATGATGCTGCTGTATATGGAGATTATTCTCGTAGTCTTAATACTGCTAGAGTACTTGCCGGTCAAGTAGCTAGCGACCCAGCAGTTCTTGGTAGAGTTAAAGCTCAAGCTGCTTATAAACAATTTAATGATAATCTTGATAAAAGACAAGATATTACTCAAGATGTTAAAGATTGGGCTAAAGCTCAAAATCCTTATCATTATGAAGATAAATTTGATGATGAAGGACATCTTGTTGGTGGTTCAACTTGGGAACCAAATAAAACTCCAGTTAGTACTGTAGATTTGAGTAATCTTATGACTAAAGCAAAACAATGGGTTGCTGTTCATAAAGGTAACGGAGTTAGCGATATTAAATTTGTAGATGCTAATGGTAATCTTACTTCTGACCCAAGTCAAAACGTTTATGGTCTTGCTTACAAAAAATCTGGTAATTGGGAATATGTTAGTGAGAAAGATTTGAATGATGCTCTTAAATCTGCTATTGATACTACTCCTGGTGCTAGAGCTAGTCTTCAACAAGATTATGATGTTGCTCTTTGGAAGTATAATAAAATGTCTGATGAAGAAAAGAAAAAGAATATTGATTCAGATATTACTGAAAACGGTCTTCTTCTTAGTCCTGAAGAATATCTTGCTAAGAGGGTTAAGCCTGGTATTCATGCTATGAGCTATTACAATAGCAGTTCCGATATTGATGTTGGTAATGGTCTAGCAGCATATAGACAAGATGTTGCTGCTAGACAAGCTGATGCTCAACAGCAAACCGTATTAAACGGTTTAAATCTTGATGCTACTAATGAAGGTGCTGCTATTGATGTAGATGTTCCTGATATTATTGGAACAACTAAAGCAGGTCTCGACAATACACTTAGTGCATTAAAAACTTTATTTCCTAATCTTTCTAAGAGTGCAGCATTTAATAGAGGTGTAACTCAAGGTAGATATGATGAACTTGCTAATCTTTGTCGTCATAGTATAACTACCAAAGACCCTGTGAAACTTCATCAAGCTAGACAAGCTATTACTGCTTTACGTAATTATGGTAATCAATATAATACCTACGTAAAAGGTTTGAATTCTAATGAAAGACAAGCTGTAGAATTTGATGCTGCTAGAAGAAGTGGTAGTAAACTTCCTACTAATAATGTTTATTCTGCTAATTATAATAGACAAATAAACGCTTTATTTCATAATGGCAACGTTAAAGAAGCAGGTTACAAATGTGCTAACGATGAGCAATTTAACAATATTGGTAGAGCTTTAGGTTGTAATTCTGTTAGTGATTGGGCTAGAAAAGGCTTTAAGATTGTTGAAATTAATGGTCAAAAAACTATCGCTTTTAATAAGAATAATACTTATCTTTCACAACTCGGAGATGCTATTAATAATTCACAGAGTTTATTTGGTAAAATAGGTAGCGCTTTTGCTAATTTGTGGAATGGCGGCACTGGCGTTGTAAATGTCGATAACGGAAGACCTATAGCTGGCGGTATAAATATTTTAAAAGATATGAGTACTAATGATGTTGTAGGTATTGATTATTTTAAACCCGCTTCTGCTAGTCCTGCTCAATCTGCTAAAATCGTTGCAGATAAAGTAAATAATCGTAGAGGTTTTGGTAAAGTTCCAGTTAATTCTAAAGTATATAATTCAAGTATTGAGAAACAAAGATTATACGACGCTTTACGTGATGGTGATATTAAATCTGAAGACTATAATATAGCTTTAAAGCGTTTAGATGATGAAGAAGCTTCTCTAACTAATACTAGTTTCTTAATGAATGCTCCATTATATATAAACGGTCAACGTATTCCTGAAAATGAAAAAGCTGATTATATTGAACTTATCGAACAAGCCAAACAGGAAAATGCTCTTAATATTAACGTAGGTCGAAATCATGGTTTAGCACAAACTGTTACTGAATATAATATCGGTAAAGGTAAAGAAAGTAAACCTATGACTATTACGATGGTTGGAGCTAATGGTTCTTCTATGTTAACTAGTTTTGAAAATGATACTGCTACTAAAGCTAGAGATATAGCTACTCAATTAATAATTAGTGGAACGTCTAAAACATTAGCTAATGGTAGTACTATTAGTAGAGTTACTAACAATGGAGCAATTTTAACAAAACATGGTGTAAGCCGCCCTATAAATAGAAATGAATTAGAAAACATTCTAAATCGTGAAATTGCTCGTCAAGAAATTGCAGACAATATTTATACTCAAGGTCTCAGTTATGAACATATCGCACAATCGATTAAAACTTATCTAAAAGAAACAGGTGAGAATGATGACGATTTGCACACTTTATTAGAATATAATAATATCATAAAGAATTATTAATATGGATGTAAATGAAGTTATTAAACATAATATAGTAAATCCTAACGATAAGAAAATTAGAGTAGGTTTTGCTGCTAGAGAAATAAACGAAGGTTTGACTAGTGGAAAAGTTCTTACTAATCAAACTAATATGGGAGACAAACTTAGACATTATGGGATTACTCCTAATGCTAGTATTGATGATGTAAGCAAAACACTTGCTGAATCACAAAGTAATTTACGTAAACTAGGTTCTGCTGTTAGTCAAGCAGTAGTTAGTGAAATTGGTCTGGGCACTGCAAGAGGTGCCGCAGACCTCTTTGACTTTATAGGCAATGCTGTTACTGGAAATCTTGCTAATAACGATTATACTAATCCAGTTAGTGAAAAGATTCAAGAATGGCAAGACTATTTTAATACAGAAGTAGCTCCTATTTATGCTAATCCTGATGTTGATGTTTTCAACGGAGGTTTAACTGATTTTGGTTGGTGGGCTAGCAATATGCCTAGTATTATGAGTAGTGTTACTTTGTTAATTCCTAGTACTGCTACTACTAAAGGTTTACAATGGCTTGCTAAAGCTAGTGCTGCTAGTAGATTAGGAACTTTTACACGTAATGGTATTAAAGCTTTAGTTGGTATTGATAAAGCTTTAGCTAAAGAGGGCGGTACTCTTAATAAATTTCAACAAGGAGTTAAAACTATTCTTGACGCTCCAATTAATGGAGTTGGTGCTAAAACTGGTAAGTTTATGGAAACTGGTCTGAATGCTACTCTTAGTAGAACTATGGAGAATTATCAGGAAGCTCAAGGAGTTTATAGTGATATGTACAATAATGCTAAAGAAACTCTTGATAATATGACTCCTCAACAGTTTACTGAATTTATCAATAAGAATCAAGATTTGTATGATGAAGCCGGAGGCGATAATGCTAGCAAAGATGACATTGCTAAACTTATTGCTCAGAAATCTGCTAATAGAGATTTTATATATAATTATGTAAATATTGGTTCTGATATTCTTCAGCTTTATGGTTTGCGTGGTATGTGGAAAGGTATTAAGAACGGTGTTAGTTCTTCTACTTTAACTACTGCTGCACGTCAAGCTAGAGCAACGCTTGGTAAAACTCCTGAAGAAATTGTTGAAATGGAAGCTAAAAGAGGCTTTCTTTCTAAAGCTGGTAATAAGATTCTCGGTAAACTTAAAGATGAAAAAACTATTGTTGCTGGTGAAATGAGTGAAGGTGTTGAAGAAGCTGTCAATTACATTGCTCAAATGGAAGGTACTCATCTCGGTAATGTTTATCTTGGTCTTGAAAGTGATTCTAACTTTGATGATAGACTTCAAAAGTATATGCAAAGTGGTGGTCTTTGGGATAGTGCTTTTTGGGGTATGATGGGAGGTGTTGTATTCCACCATTTAGGCAGCGGATTTAATAGAATTAGTAATACTCTAAAAGAAAGAGCTGATAGTAAAACTAATGAACAAACTGGCGAAAGTAAACAAAAACCTAAATTTGGTCTTAGTGAAACTAGTGAAATAAAAGCTCGTAAAGCTAATATTGAATCTTGGAATAATAGTATTGAGAACTATTGGAATCAGATGAATCAAATTAAAGACGGTAAAAATCCTTTTAGTCTTGATAAAGCCAACGATAAACTAGAAAACCAATATGATTCTGAAGCTGCTGCTCAAAGAGCTTATGATGAACTTATTACTAATATGACTTTGAATGCCGCTCATAATGGTAATTTTGATTTGCTTAGAAGTTATATGGGTAGTGATGAAATTCGCAAAGCTATGGTTGACAAAGGTGTAACTAATGAGAAAGATTCTAAAGTTGACCAACAAAAAGCTTTGGATAAAATGGATGAAGTTATTAGCAGCTATGATACTGAATTGAGGAAACTTATTAATGTAAGTGAAGCAGTTCGTGTTACTAAGAAACAAGATGATATTCTTCCTGTTGAATTTCTTCAAAGTATAGCTACTGATAATGTTCTTTATAAACAACGTAGTGCTAAAATTGATGAACAAATTCAAGAACTTGACAAGCAAATAGATAACGCTTTTAATAATGCAGATATTAAAGATAAGTTAGGAGAAGATTATACTCCTCAACAATATCAAACTGCTGCAAGCAATGCTTTACTTACTAAAGAGCTTCAAACTTTACAAGCTGAAAGAAGTAGGCTTCTTGATAATAAAGAAAAAATGAATAACATTAGTACTAAAGTTGCTCTTGATAACATCAACAAACTGATGAATAAATATCAAGATATGCTTGATACTAACGCTCTTCGTTATTCATTACATGAAGCACTTCAAGGTAGTTACGATGAACATGGTAATGTAAAAAGCTTTGCAAATCAAGCTAGTACTACTCTTGCTAATCTTCTTAATGGTCAATCAAATAGCGGTGTAGAACTTAATGATGCTAACATTATCAATAGTTTAAAGAAGTTTGCTGAGAAATATCAAGTTAGTTCTCGTATTGCAGAATTTGAAAATCCAACAGATGTGATTGGTCAAATTAGAGAAACTGGTAAACAGCTTAAAGCTATCAATGAAAAATTATCATCTACTGATGGAATTGGAGTTGATGGTAATAATGGTAATCTTACTGCTTTATTAGTTAATAAAACTGCTCTTCAATTAAGACAAGCTTATAATGAAAGTAAAATTATTAGTAATGCTGATGAACTTTCTAAAGAAGTTTCTTTCTTGAATAATACTATTAATGAAGGTCGTAAGAAAGCTATTGATTCAGCTTATAATACTATTACTAGTTTGTCTGATAAATACGAGAAAGATAAATTTGCTCAAAATATAAGTAATGCTATTGGAGTTTATTACAATGGTCGTCAAGAAGATATTAATGATGCTCTTAGTTTTATGAATGAAACTGATAGAAATGCATTTACTGATGCTCTTGATGTTCTTCATTTAACTAGTGGCGTTAATTACCGTCTTGGTGAACAACTTCAAGGTTTCTTAAATATGCGTCAAGCTATATTTGATAGTCAAGATAGAAATGCTAGTCATAATATAAATAATGAAGATGATAGTAATAATGGTGCTGAACCTGAAAGTACAACTGATGATTCGTCAGCATCGCAAACGACCTCAAATAAGCCGCTACAGGACACTCAAACCGAGCAGCCGATTAATCAACCAGGTCCAACACCCGAAGTCGACACAGCGCAAGAAAACACGCCTGAGGGCAATTTGTCACCTGAAAATGGGTCGCAGAAACCGCAAAACGAGGTTGGTCAGCGAGTAGCACAATTTTTGTCAGATGGTAAAGGTATTAGTCCTAAACCACAATTTGATGATACCGGTGATATAACTGGTAATGAAATTGTTCTTAATAAAGATGCTACAGATGAAGATAAAAAAGCATTTATGGGTAATGCTGATTTATTTGATAATCCTGAGCTTGCTAGTGAAAGTAATGTTACTGTTGAAACTAATCCTAGTTATAACATTGATGATAGCGGTAATCCTATTAATGTTAAGCCTGGTCATTTAGTTGTCAAAGGTAATGAAGATAAAACTAATAAAAATGAAGATAAAGAACGTTCCCCATTCATCCCTTCTACAGGGCGTCTAGAGCAAACTGCAACTACGAAATCAGCTGATACTAACTCTGGTGATATGATTGATTTAATTACTAAAGAGTTTATGGTTATTATTAAACCTGCTGTTAGTGAAGTAAAATCAGGTAAAGCTACAGTCGATGATATTGTTCAAAGACTTAGACAAAAAGGTGAAGAACTTGGTGCTGATAAAAACCTTATTGATAGTAGAGTAAATTTTTGTAAGATTGCTTTAACTAGTCAACTTGGTACTAAATTTGCTTCTAGTGTTGGTGAAGTTATGCTAGCTAGTGGAGTATCTGAATATAAACCTAGTTTTACATTTGGTCAAGATTATAAAGATGCTGCTGCTAAAATGCTTAAAATCTATGCTTCTGAAGTTAAGCTTAGACAACATAATGGAAAATGGTATGGTAATCTGGAAGATTTACTTCGCTATGTAAATGAAAGTAGTGCTGATAAATCTACTGCTGGTTTTATTTATCATAGTCTTAAAGAGTATCTCAAAACTGCTGATGGCAAGAAAGAATTTGTAATGCTTGATGCTGATTCAGTTGATGATGCTGATTTTATGACTAATGTTAATAAACCTGCTAGCGAACGTAGAGCTGAAGCTATTGTTGCTGGTACTCTTAAAAGAGTTAATATTCAAAATATTAATGAAGTAGTTGATTCTGATAAAATTGATGAAACTAAAGAAGAACTTGATAAACTCAAAGAGGGTGATAAACTTACACTAAAGAAAGGTACTAAAGTTGATAAACGTACTAATGTACTTCTTGTTCAACATAATGGTGTAACTGTTGGTTGGATGGGTATTCCTAGTGTTGACAAATTTACAGGTAATTATATTCAAGTTAATGATGGAATTAAATTTGAAGTAGGTAGTTCTGCTGAACAAGATGGTAAAGTCAAAGACTGGTTACTTTCTATAGCTGACCCTAAAGATGAAGATAGTAAAAAACTTAACGATATCATATTTAAAGTAGCTTTTGAAAATAAAAGAACTCCTGAAGACATTGAAAAGTTCAAGAATAATCCTAGAGTTCAAGAAGCTATAAAAGCTGGTTATATTGTTATCAATAAAGAAAAAGGTTTTATTGAAGCTAAAGCTCTTAACGGTTTAGCTAAACTATGGAAATATAATACAAGTATAAGTAATTATTATAATCCTATTCCTTATAGTATTAACTTGTTCTTTGACAATCTTCGTAATAGTTATAAAACTACTTTAGGTTTACTTGATAGTAATCAAGAACTTACTGTTAGTAAAATCAGTAAAGGTAAACTTCTTCGTTTAGCTCCTCATGGAACTCCTGGTGAAGCGTTTAGAGTTGCTCAACCTGCTAGTAAAGCTATTAGTCCAAAATCTGATGCTAGAATTGCTTTAGCAAGAAATATGTCACAGATTGAAGTTAGTGGTAAAGAAACTAATGAAAATCTTGGTTTCAATATGAATCAAACATTGATTGCTATTGACAACGGTAATGGAACTGTAGATTATGCTAATGCTTATCCTGTAAATTGGGGAGTTACTACTTATGAAGAAAATGGTAATCTTGTTACTATGCAAAATAGTAAAGTTCTTAAAGATATGACTGCCGCTATTGAAGGTCAAATCAAAGATAGATTACATAATCTTCATAATGGAGATAGTCTTACTAATTGGACTGAGTTTAAAGAATTTCTAAATACTCTTCTCGATTATAATAACAATAGTACTTTGTTTAAAACTTATGGAGTTTATCATTTTAGAAATGGTTTGGATTTTATTAATATAAGTCCAACTCAATCTATTAAACTTTACAGATGTGATACTAAAGGTACTGGTGCTCCTACAAAACTTGTTTTTATGGAGAATAAACGAGAAGTTCGTAGCTATGATTTGGTTAGCGAAGCTGACGCAGCTGCTAATGCTTTAGTTGATACTCTTAGGAAATTTGCTACTATAAACTTTGCACATGAAGTTCTTACTAGTGATAACAATAAAGCTTTGCCTTTAAAAGGTTTTATTAGTAGAACTGCTGATGGAAAACTTCAAATAGAAATTCCTGCATATAATGGCAAAAATGGTTTTAGTCATATAGAAGAATCATATAATGATTTTATGATTAAGAATGATTTACTTAGAGTTGATTTAGCTCAAGTTGATGGTAGTAACTATTCTAGATTCTCAGATAATATGGCTGCTAATAGCACTCTTGAATTTACTGTTGGCGAAGAAAAAGCTGATATTAGCAATAATAAGTCTCTAGAGACGCCCGATAGAAGGGATGAAGTAGGCGCTACTCAACAAGATAAAGTTAAATCTATCATAGAATCTGATAGTGAAACTAAGGGTATGGATATAGTTAAAGCTATTCTACCTAAAGATTCTGTAAATCTTCTTAATACTATAAAAGATAAGGATGAACTTTTACCAAAAAGTATTACTTTTGCAGATGATAAAATTAAAGCTTTTCAAGAAGAAGAAGATAATGAAAATATTACTGCTATGTATTCTAATGGTAATATTATAGTTGGTAATGATTTTCTTAAAGAAAATAGTGGTCGTCAAGTACGAATACTTATTCATGAAAATCTTCACGCTAGACTTTATAATTTAGGTGCTACTCGTCACAAAAAGTTTCTTAATAATATGACTGAAATTTATGATGATTTTAGTCGTGAAATAGCTCAAGATATTACTGATGCAGAAAATGGCAATTTTGATGCTATTCATAATAGAAGAGATTTATCTGATGCTTTTAGTGATGATTCGATTAAAACTTGGATTGGTAATATTAATAAGTTCTTGTTCAAAGAATATGTTGATAGAAATCAAATTGATAGAGCTAAAGAAGAGTTTATTGTAGAATCTCTTACAAATACTGCTCTTATTGAATATCTCAATAAAGTTAAAGTAGATAATGTTGGAAGTAGTTCTACTGATAAAAATCTTTGGCAAAGAATTATGGACTTTATTGATAAACTGTTTGGGCTTGATGTAGTTAAAGGTAGTCTTAGAGAAAAAGAGTATAATGCTTTTGCTAAGGCTTTAAGTTATAATACAAACGATAACACACAGCAACAAGCTGAAACAAATAGTGACACAAATGTAGAAACAGAAACTAATAATGAAGAAGAAGTAAATGAAGAAAATAATGAAAATGAAGAAGATAGTTATGGTAAAGATAGTGAATTAAGTGATGATATTGATGAAACTAGTTCTATAGATGATGATTTTGATATTGATGAACTATCATCTAGACCTGAGTACCCATCAATTTATTCGTCAATCAGCAGTCTTCCTATGGAGCAACATTCGCAATTTGCCAGTTTGCTTGAGGCAGGAGACGTTTCAATATCTTGCAAGTAAGATTAATCACTCGCTTAGGTTTAACCGCCTAGGCGAGTTTTTAAAATATTAAATAACTTAATATAATAATTATGGCTAATAATTGTAATTTAAAGTTTAACACAACTAAGGTTGGAACTAACCTTAAAGCTGAAGTTGGAAACGATGACGTTTTATTTAACAGCTTAATGAGTGCAGTAATTGATGGTTCTAGACCATCTGGTTTTAACGCAGAATTTGAATCATATTATAAAACTAATTATGATTCTGTTCCTAATGTAGATAATGATAATGCAGAAGTTGTAGAAGCTATTAAAAGTTTTTATAATAATAAGAACTTTAAAGTTAATGAGCAAACTACAAATTCTGCATTTATTAGTGATGTGAAAGCTAAAGGTTATACTAGTACAGCTGCAAAAGTTTGTGCTCTTAGAACAGCAGGTAACCACATGCTTATGTTTTATCATGATGATTTGATTCATGGTCGTCTTAATGAACATGTTGATGATAGAAAGAATAATCTTGCTGATAGAACTATTATGCGTGTAGCTTCTAGTATTGCAAAGAGTATTCTTGAAGCTAGAAAAAGTAAACTTACTAAAGATGCTATATTAGAACTTCGTAAACAACTTTTGAATTATAAAGATAACGATTTTGTTAAGCTAGAAAAAGAAGCTGCTAGTTATTCTCCACAAGTTCGTAACCAGATTGCTATGTTTAAAGATATGACTTCTGATAAAGTTAAATTCTTTACTCATGTTATTCAAACTGATTCTAGACTTGGTGAAATTAGATTTAAGAAAGATGACGATTTAAGTCAACAAGAAGCTGATTGGAATGAAAGTTTTGCACAAGATGATGCAGAAGATTCAAATCTTGATGATGCTGATAATAATTCTAATAATGCTGAAAAAGATACAACTACCGCTCGTTGGGAAGACAATGGAACTAAATCTGATTTTATGAAAGATTTTAGTTTTGCTGTTCGTAGTTATCTTTCTACTATTCCAAAACTTAGTACTTCTGAATTTAATGCTAAAGGTAAACCAGTTTATGATAGAAGTAATCCTCTTGGAATGATTGATTATATGGATTGTAAATCTGTTATTTCTGCCATTCAAGGTGATAAAGATGTTACTAATATTACTAGTTTTATTAACAAACTTAATGATATAGCTAAATCAAATAAAGAGTATGCAGGTCTTGCTTATATGGCAAATGATCTTACAAACAATCCCGATTTTGCTTATAAAGTATTTCAAGTATTCCAAAGAAGTACTATTAGAAAACAACAAGTTCGTATTGACGAAGATAGTGCAGTTCCTGTAAGAAGCAATAGTCGTGCTGATAAAGTTGAAACTTTAAAAGTTAATTATCTCAACGATATTAAATCTTCTGCTCTTAATATTATGTCTGAAGATACTAATGATATTATTAAGAGTATTGATGATAAAATTAAAGCTTATAAGAAGATTCCTAATGTTGATGATTCTTTGCTTGCTAGACAAGCTTTAAGCGCTGATATTATTAATACTATTGCTAGTAGATTAAAACAATATTATCCTTCGTTAGATAAGAATGCTATTGAAAGATATGCTAGACTTAATAATAAAGTCGATAATAAACCTGCTGATGTAGCTTCAAATCTTACTAATCTTCTTGGTTATCTAAAGAATACTGTAAAGTATGCTAGTGAAACTCTTGAAAACAAAAAGAAACTTGATGAACAATATAAAGCTGCTAAGAAAATTACTGATAAGAAAGCCCAATTAAAAGCTTTGGATGAAGTTTATGATGCTTATAAACAAGGTTATCTTTCTAACAATACTAAGGCTTATGCTCTTGAATTAGCTAAAGACTTAGCTCCTTATTCTGTTGTTAATATTGATTGTAATTCTACTAATGCTTTAGGAAATCAATCTGCTGACCAGATTAACGATAGTATGATTACTAATTTCCTTAATGCAGTTAAAGGAACTTTAATGGAAGAACAGAAAGATAAAAGTAAAGTTCCTACTGAACTTGTTAATTACGGAAAGTATAAGTTCCAAGGTGTTCAATACAATCTTAGTAACATTCTTATGGAGCATAAGGATGCTAATGGAAAGATTATTAATCGTGGTCTTTTTTATATTGATGATGCTGGCAATATTCAGATTACATCTTATGCTAGAAATATGATTAATATTTCTTTGTTTGATGGAGCTGGAAATCCTACTACTAAAAAGAATGTACTTTATTCAGGTATGAGTAAGGGAGATTATGTATATACTGGTTTTGCTCAATATTTCAATGCTGAACAAGATGTGAACGGTATTGAAATGGGCGATTATTTTATGCGTATTCCTTCTGATGCTCCTAAGAACTTTGTTGTTCATATGCCTAGATATAACGTTAATGGTTTGTTTAGTACTATTCATATCACAAAAGATAAAGATGGTAATATAACTAGTCAAAGCGTTAGTGTTGATAATATTGATGAGAATCATCCTATTATCCAACAATTCAAGAATGTGTTTAAACAAGAGCTTCTTGATATGGCTAATTTTATTAATACTGTATTTGAAACTAATAATAGTGGTCAAATTCAGTATAATGATGATGGTACTCCTAAATTTAAGAAAGGCTGGGGTTTGGATACTGAATCTGCTCGTAGAGCATTTGCTGTTTATCATGTAGGTAAAGGTCATAAACATTTTATTGAAAAGAAAGGTGATGGTTGGGCATTTACTGGTAAACTATTTACTGATGACAGATTTATACTTACTAATTATAAAACTGGTAAGACTGTAAACTATGGAGATAAGTTGTTAACGCACCTATTTAATTCCTTCTACGGGGGGTCTATAGAAGCTTTTCTTCCATTCAAACTAGATGCTGCTGGTAAAGTTGAACTTAATTTGAATCAAGACCAAGAAGCTATGATTACCCGTATGGTTAAAGGTTTTGTTACTGATTATAGTAATGATTGTATTAATCGTATGAATGATTTTAAAGACTTGGATATTAATAATCTTATTAATCCTAAGAATGTCATTGATTTTAGTCTTAATCATAGATTGGCTTATATTGGTTTTAATGATGTATTTGAAGGCGATACTAAATTTTATAAAGATACTCAGACTTTCTTGAAAAGAAGTAAAGAATCTCAAGCTAGTGGTGTGCCTTATGGATTTGTTGATACAAGTCTTGATTTAAGACAAAATAGCATTGATGTTCAAGGAGCTTATCTTAATAGTAAAGAAGTTCAAGACAGACTTAAAGCTGTAGGTCTTGATGTTCAACAAAAGACTAAATTTAATGGTATTACTATTAAGAATACTGTTAGAACTAGTGAAGAATGTAAAGTTGATACAGAAGATAAAACTGGTAAACTTACAGATAAAGACGGTATTCTTGTAAAAGACTTAGCTAATAATGCTAAGCTTTCTGTAGAACAAGCTAGAACTTTAATGAAAGGTTTTAGTGGTACTACTGTGAACGATGCTCAGTCTTATATTACTTTTGAAGAATGGATTCGTCGTATTGCTGGTAGAGGTCAACTTAATGATTATCTTCCTTTAATTGAAGCTATTCAAGATGAGAGTAAAGAAATTCCTGCTGATATGTTGAAGAAGTTTGTACAAGTACAAAAGAACTTCTATTATGACCAATATTGGGATAAAGATTTACATATGATTGCTCCTCGTCAAATTAAGAACGCTGAGTTTGTTCTTGTTCCTAGATTTATTAAAGGTACTCAACTTGAGACTGTTTATGAACTTATGAAGAATAATGGTATTGACCAGCTTAATACTGAAGAAACTTCTAAAGCAGGTAAAGCTAGAGTGCTTACAATCTTTGATGATAAAACTGGTGAAGTAACTGATGAACATATTAAAGATTTTAATAAACATGCTCAAGCTTATAAAGAAGAGTTTGATTATAATCATCTTTATACTCAGCAAGAAACTCCTCAACACATGAATGCTAAGAATAAAGCTGGTATTCAGATTATGAAGAAGATTCTTGATAATATTGATAAAAATAGTCCTCTTTATTCTTATAAAGAAGATTTCTTTAATCAGTATGTTGCTAATATCAAAGATAGTTTTGATACTCTTATCAATGAATTAAAAATTCCTCTTGATAAAGATGGTAATATACAAATTGATGAAGAAGGTAATATTAAAGGCATGGATATGCAAGTATTCTTTGACAAGCTCAAAGATGAAGCTATGCGTTTAGGTCTTGATAGTAATATGATGGATTTTGTTACTCTTAATGCAGAATCTCCTGTTGCTGCTAATGGACTTCCTAATCCTATAATGCCTACATATTTAAGTAATGTTGTTAACAAGCTTGAGAGTATTTCCCAAGCTATGTTTAATAATGCTATTACTCGTCAAGAACTCCCTGGTTTCCATGCTGCTCAGATTACTAATGTAGGTTTTAAAGCTACTGGTGAACAAGTTGGTTACTCTAAAGAACTTAAATATCATCCAGAAGGTAAGCGTTATATTGAAATAATGCTTCCTGCTAGTAATTTTGGTTTTGCTAAGAATGAAGATGGTACTTATAAGAAATCTAAAGAGGATTTACTTAAAGAACTTCAAGAAGCTGAACTTGATACTCTTATTGGTTATCGTATTCCTACTGAGGGTAAGCAATCTGTTTGTGTCATGAAAGTTGTTGGACTTCTTAATGATGCTCAAGGTTCTACTATTGTAGTCCCTGATGATTGGGTTTCACAAACTGGTTCTGACTTTGATATTGACTCTGTTTACGGCATTCAATATCAAACTACTACAAATGCTGATGGTAACATTCAAAAAGTAATTTATAACGAATTAGCTGGAAAATCTTATGATGATTATGTTAAGAGTAATCTAAATAAAGAAGCTAAAGCTAAGTTAGCAGCAGCCATCAAAGAAGGAGTTAATGAAACTACAGCTCTTAATAATATAGCTGAGGAACTTGGATTACAAAGTCGTGAGGAATTTAGCAAAGATAAAAATCTTGCTAATGAAAATAGTCGTGCTGCTCGTAACAACCGTTTGCTTGATGATATGATTCATATTTTGCAAGCTGATGAATCTCTTGAAGAGAATCTTTCTCGTTCTAACTTTGAGAGTATTATTTCTGCTCGTGATAAAGTTATGAATCCTATTATTAAAGATATTCGCAAAGCTAGAAGTCCTTATGATTTTCTTGACCAAGCAGCTTATCAAGAAGATGTGATGAGTGGTGCTAAGCTTAAAGCTTTTAGTGTTACTAGAGATACTTTCTGTTCTGTATGTAATACTGTTCACCCTCATATTAGTAAGAATTATACTATTAAAGTTGCTTATGATAAAACTAAATACAGTCTTAGCGAACTTGAAAAGAGATTTGAACAAGTAGAAGAAACTGACCAAGGTTATGTTGTTACACATAATACTTTTGGTTGGACTAATGACAATAAGAATGTAGATGGTTATATTCTTACTGCATATAGTTCTCAAACTACTGCTCATATTCTTGATGCGGTCAAAGAAGGTGCTATTCCTAACGTGAACGATTTAACTTTCGCTGTATATAAAACTCTTGCTGATATTGGTAGTAACTATGACACTGCTGTAGGTTTCATTATGCAACCTGCTATTACTAGAATTGTAAAAGCTTATGATGCTAATAAATCTATTTATTCTGATAGTTATAGTAAACCAGTTCAAGAAGCTGTTAAAGAGCTAGGTACAGAAATTCTCAAACAGTATAAAGTTAAGACTGATAATCTTAGTCTTGACGGTATTATTAGTAAAGTTAATGATTTGTTTAATACTCATTATAGTTTAGATAAACATAACGATATTGTACTAAATCCTGAGCGATTAGCTGATAGATTACTTAGTGGTGAAAGCCGCCCTGTAGAAGGGTTGAAGCATGACTGGTCTATGCTCTTTGCTTACAATGATATTTCTAAACTTGCTGATAAAGTTGGTTCTACTGCAAGAGTTTGCAATCCTGATAGATTTGGTGCTAAACAAACTTTGTTTGCTACTCGTAAAATATTTAGCGATATTGCTGGCTTAATGGAAGGAGTAACTCCTGCTTTGGAAGTTAACGGACAGCCTATTATTAATAGTATTTATGCTGGTTATAATCCTCATAAAAGTATTAAAGATTATATCGAAAGTAAAGAAGTTAGTTCTTATCCTAGTCTTAATGCCTTTTTGAAATATGCTAGTGCTACATCTTTGTTAGTAAACAGAATGCTATTTGATACTGAACAAGATAGATTTAGAAATGCTAATGATGCAATCATTTATATTAATGGTGCAAAAAATATAACTGAAAAAGATTATAAAGGTTTTGCTCAGTATATTCTTAATAGTGCTTATAGAAATACAGATGCTGTTCAGAATAGTTATACTTATGATGTTGCTAATAAACAAATTAAAGTAGTAAATACTGATGAAACAGATGAAGCTCTCAGAATTATGGGTTATGGTTGTAATCCTGATTTTAGTTTTAATGTCAAGGATATAACAAAACCTACTCAAGAAGAAGTTGACGCTTGGAGTAAACTTAGTCCTGCTCAAAAGATTAGTTGGTTGAAATCTCATAGTGTTGACGCTGGTATATTTAATTATATAAATACTAATTTATTCAATGAATATGAGTTGACTAGAGATGGTCAAAGTCGTCAAACTATTAGATTTAATGAAGATGCTGTTGATGCAGAAACTGCATATAATCTTTTTGATAGTGCATTTAATTCAGATAATCCTTTAGTTAAACTTGCTGCTATGGATATGGTTAAGTACGCTTTTGTAGCTGAGGGTTATAAAATGGGTCGTGGTGCTATTAATAAATGTATTAAAAATACAGCTCTTCGTGATGAAAATACTTTTGTTCAATATGATGGTAGTAGAACTAGTATTGTTGACCAAATTAAGAAACAAATAGATGATGCTACTTATAGAACAGATTTAGTCGAACAATATCTTAGAACTGACCCAGGAGTTAGTAATGTTCCTCATAAATTTATGAGTAAAAAATATGCTAACGCATTTAAGCTTATAACTAGAGGAATGTATGAAATTGATATTTATAGTGGAAATACTTCTGCTATTGACTTCGGTTTTGCTAGAAAAATTAAGTCTAGTTCGATTCCATATAGATTTAATGATTATATTTATATTAGTACTAAAGAAGGTAAAGAAACAGTTACTAAACTTTATAAAATTAAAGATATTGGTCCTGATACCGCATTTGCTTATCCATTGAATGGTCTTGAAGCTAATGAAGATAATGAAGTTAGTATTAATAATAAATATAATTCAGTTCCTACTCCTGATTATTATGAGGAAGTTATTGACAATATCATTAATGATAATGAAATGACTTTAGCTCAAATGAATGATTTAGCTAAAAAGTATAAAGCTACTACTGATGTGAATAAAGTTCGTATTGCTTCTCATTTTGATATAATGGAAGCTGTTAAGAATGACAATGGTGGAGCTAAAGATGCTGTTGCTAAGTTAGACAAAGCATTTAATGATACTACTAGTAATAGAGTATTTATTCAAAATATGTATTTGTATAACAATAGTAAGTGGGAATTGTTTAGTCAACCTATTCATGTTCAAAGTGAAACTATTAATGGTAATTTTAGATTTAGACGTGCTGATGAGAAAGATGTAATTGCACATAATTCTCAAACTGGAGAAAACGTTGAACTTAAACCTAACATGGTTGAAGTTGTTCGTGATGTTCCTATGGGTAGTTCTCGTGAAGAAATTACTCTTGATAAAGCTTCTTCTAGACTTAATCAAGGTCTTAAAACTACTACTGATTCTTTTGAAAAGAATATAGTTAAAGAACTTAATCGTAGAAGTGGACTTGGTGATAGAGAAGCAGGTAAACTTATGCGTCAACTTCGTGGAGAAGGATTTGACCAAAGTAGCAAAGGTTATAAAGAATTTAAAGATAGTGTGTTCTATGCTGGTTATGCTTATACAAAACATAAAGTTAATAGTATTCTAGGAAACTTTAATCAGTTCTATAGAACTGATGATGGTAATTATCATGCTATTAATAGTCCTGAAGTAATTGAAGTTATTAAAAATAATCCTGCTTTGCAAAGACAGTTCTTGGAAACTCTTGCTGATGCTAATGCTATTATTAATAAGTTCGGAATTATTAATCAGATTAAGTCTGATAATATCGAAAATCCAACTTTGAAATATTACATTGAAGAAATGCAGAAGATGCTTAAAGAACTTTCTAATAGTTCTGTTATTGATGATGCAGAAGTTAAATTTGGAATTGATTATCTTCAAAAATTAAGTACTGACCCTAATATTCAAAATGGTCTTATTGATATATTTGACGGTTTTCATTCTAGTAGCTGGTTTGATGCTTGGGTTGGTGATTTACAAGAACAAGGTAACAGTCTTGTTCAAGTAGTTACTAGAAAAGTAATGGCTGACATTCGTGCTAAAGAAAATCAAGTTAAAGATTTTGCTGTTGCTTTTGGCAAGCATTTTGCTGATATTCAAAGTAGAGCTGCTAAAGCTGGAACTAAAGTAGATTTAAATAAGATATTTGATGAGAATGGTAACATACATTCCTTCTACAGGGCGGCTTTCGTGGAAGACCTACGAAATCTGAAAGGAGCTGTTGCTAAAGCTAGAAGTAATGTTCAGGAAGACCCAATGAGTTATATTAAAGCCAAACATGAACTTGATAAGTTTATGCTTGACCATGTAAATCGTGAGTTTACTGATAGTTATTATCAAAAGCTTTATAATGAAGATGAATATATTATTAATAATCATCCTCAGATTTATTCTGAATATGTTAAGCTTCAAGATGCTATTCGTCAAATTAATAGTCGTAGAATTGATGGACAACTTCCTGAAGGTCTTGAACCTAAGCTTAAAGAGCTTAGAGCTAAAGTTTATGATTTGACTAGTCAGTTTGTTGGCGATGAACAAAAGCCTACTTATGAAGGTGGTTTTCCTGGTACAGATGAAGCTCCTGATCATAGTATTAGAATTGTCAATCAAGAAGTTTATGATAATGCTCGTAAAAATTCTTTAAATGATGCTATTCAGTTAAAACAATATCTTGATAGAGTTAAAGCTATTAAAGAAGAATATACTGATAAAAAGGAGAAAGATGGTTTCCGTGATATGCTCGATAAGATGCTAAAAATTATTGATGATGCTGAAGTTCGAGATGATAATGGAAAAGTTACTACTCCAGCTAGTCAATTAGAGAATAATAAAGAATATCAGAAAGCTAAAGAATGGTTAGCTAATAATGCTCGTTGGAGTGTTGATGATAGTATTAAAATTCAAATCGGTGAAGCTTATAAAAAACTTGGTATTACAAGTTCTAAAGCTTCTAAAGCTAAAGATATTATCAAACGTAAGTTAGCTGCTGGTGAAGCTATTTATGATGCTTATGGTAATCTTGATGGTAGTAAATTTACTAATTCAGAAATAAATTCTATTAGAAAAGCTATGGAAGAAAACTATGGTACAAGTAGTACCTCATTGTTCTCTGATAGAAATCTTATTAATTCTGCTAAGCCGACTACTAAAGCTGCTCCTAGTGAGTTCTTCAAAATACTTAATAGTAATGGTAGAACTAATCCTGAGTATAAAAAGATTATTACTAAGATTAATGAAATTACTCGCAAGTATTATGATAGTGTCAATAATGTAGTTGAAACTGGTAAAATGAGCATTGAAGATTTGAAAGCTCTTGGTGATTTATATGACGAATTAGATGCGACTAAGAAAAATATAGACCCTAAGACTGGATATGATGCTTATCAAGCTTATAGTAGATATGTTAAAGAAGATATTAATGAAGAAGCTTATAGAACACAAGAAGCAGAAGCTAAGTTAAGACCTGAACCAGAGTTTTACACTTTGTGGAAGAAAGTTAATTCTAGATATGATGTTCTTAGAGATGAAAAAGGTAAAATAGTTACTGATAAAGTTACTGGAAAACCTGTTTATGATTTAACTAAAGCTCCAAAAGCAAATCATTGGTTGTATAGTAGCATTAGTCCTAATGAACAATATTGGACAGATTTAGCTAAACGTGACCCTCAAGCTGCTGCTAGACAGAAGAAAGAAGTTCAAGATAAAACTGATGCTCAGAGTTATCTTGATGCTAATCTTGAAACTGTTAAAACTCCTCAGTATTACACTGCTAGAGCTGAAGCTAATGCTAAGGGAGCTGAAGCTTTTGCTGAATGGTTTAAAAACAATCATGTTTATAATCCGTTTACTCATAGTTATGAAGCTCTTCCTATTTGGTGTAAAACTAGAGTAATTCCTAGTATAGCTAATGGAGAATATACTCCTAATTGGACTCAGACAACACTTAGTCCTAAAGCTAACTTTAGAAATCTGAATTATATCGAAGGTGTTACTGATAATGAAAATTATAAAACTCCTGAGACTGACGCTAAAAATGGAACTACTCATGTCGAAGGTTATGATAATAATCTCAATCTTAATAAGTATGAGTTAGAAGCTAAACAATATATTCAAGATACTCTTGCTCAATTTGCTAAAACTGATACAGCAAAGAAAGCTATAGCTAGCGGTCAAGTTCCACATAGAGCTAAGAAAGCTGAACATGATGCTAAATGGGCTGCAAAACAAGCTAAAGAGTTTATTGGATTTAGTGATATGCTTCCTACTGGTAAAGATAGTTGGTATGAGAAGATTGATTACTCTGAGGATAGAACTGTAGATATGCCTATGTTAATCAAACAACTTAAAAATAAAGATAGTATTAATATGGACAATATTTATAAGACTAAACCAAAGAGAGAAACTTATACTGACGATGCTGCTTACGAAAAAGATTTGGAAGCTTATCATAAGAGAGTTGAAGAAGCTACTAAGAAGAATGAAGAAATTCATCAAAAGTTACTTGATAGAGATTATATCGGAGCTATTCAAGATTTTATTTCTGCTGCTGGTAGATATAATGCTATTCAAGATAATAAGCAATTATTATTCTATACACATAGAATGCTTGGTAAAATGAAAGCTTATGATACTAATTTAGGTTGGAACTCTCTTCGTAAAGATAGTCAAAATAGTACTAGTGATGAAGATTCTTATGTTCAAAAAGTAGATACTAGACTTCAAGAGCAATTTGATAATTGGACTAGAAGATTAGTTTATGACCAGTATAAGATGCCACAAAATAAATATACTAAGTTTGCTAGTATGCTTCAAAGTTTTACTAGTGCTAAGTTTATGATGTTAAACATTACTGGTGGTATTGGTAATATTACTGTTGGTGAAAGTGCTATTGCTGGCGAATATATTGCTAAAGAATACTTTAGTCCTGCTGCTTGGCTTAAAGGTAAGAAGATGTGGATGCAAGGTGTTCCTAGTTTTATTAGAGGTATGGCTAATGAAGATAGTACAACTTTAGCTGATGCACTTGTTAAGTTTATGAATATTGTTGACTTTGATGAAGTTAATAATAGACCTACAGTACATCTTGATGCAGATAGTGTTCTAAATAAGATTAGAGACTTTATGTATAGTCCTAATAGTATGGGTGAACATTTTATGCAAAACGGTGCTATGTTTAGTATGTTCTATGATAATAGAATGGTTAAAGTTCCAGATGCTGAAAGTAATGGCAGACTTGGTTATGAAGCTATGACTTGGGAACAATATCGAAATAGATTCCATGAAATTGCAATAAGAAATATTATTGGTAACAATGATGAACTTCTTGCTAAATACGATGAGTTTAAAAAGAATATTCTTGCTGATGATAATAAGAAGAAAGAATATGTTTGGAATCGTAGAGATATTAATACTGAATTTGCTAATACATATTTAACTAAGGCACAAAAGAAACAATTTATTGCTGAAAGAAACAAATTAGAGAAAGAAGCTAAAGTTAGCTTTGAAGAACTTCCTACTATAATGGACCAAGTTGAACTTAAAGACGGAAGACTTGGTTTTAAAGATGGTAGTATTCTTGCTGAACTTCAAGCTAAATCTAAAGACAAAGAAGTAGGTGATGGTTATTTGTTCCTTGGTTATATGAAAGGTAAAGTAATATCAGTTAATAAAAAGATTCATGGTGTATATGATAAACTAGGTGCTGCTCAAGCTGAAAAGCAATGGTGGGGTGCTCTTGCTATGCAATATCATAAACATATTTATCCTGGTATTATGAAGCATTATCGTCGCAAAGGTTATTTCAATGAAGAAAGAGGTACTAAAGAAGTTGGTTGTGCTCCTGCACTATTTGACTTCTTAACTACTCCTATCAGACAAATGAAAGCTGAACGTGAAATGTCTGATGGACAAGTTGAAGCTCTAGAAAGTCTTCAAACTTTGTTTAAAGGTTATGTTGAGTTTGCTACAAACTTACAAACTAATTGGGAGTTGATGCCTAAATGGCAAAGAGCTAGTATTGAAAGAGCTACTGGTGATGTTATCGGTGCTCTTGGTGGTATTTGTGTTGCTCTTGCTGTTCGTTGTCTATGGGACGATGATGATTTAAAGAATAGTACTTGGGCTAATCTTATGCTTTATGAAGCTGATGATTTAGCAACTCAGTCTATGATGTATAACATGGTGTTCTTGCCAACACAGTTTAATCAGTTATGGTCTAGTCCTATTGCTGGTGTTACAGCTGGTAAAGATATAATGGGAGCTATGAATAATATAGCTAGTTATGTTATGAACGATGATTATGAGCCTGATTATACTAGTGGTCGTTATGCAGGTCAAAATAAGATTGTTGTTAAACTTGGTCGTCAGATTCCTATTTATAGAAGTATTAGTAATCTTCTTACTCTTGATAAAGCTAATAGTTATTATAAGACTGGTGATAATATTCTTAGTATTATCAATGTTAAAGGTCTTGCTAATGACATTAGAAACGGTCAAGGTGATAGTATGTGGGAGAAGTAAAGTTTCTATAAACGCCCTATAGAAGGATTGTTAGTGAAACTAATACTACTCTTAATACTTAGTATTAATAAATTATAATTAGAACCTTTAGGTGTTGGAGTTACAAATATTTATTGTACCTTTGCAACATCTAAAGGTTCTTTTCGTTCCGTGTTGGTTATTGGTTAAAGTTGATAGTTTGATACCTTAACTATACTATGAAAACATTGTTCCATTGTGTAATGGTAGCACAACAGATTTTGGTTCTGTTAGTAGTGGTTCGAATCCACTTGGAACAGCAACTGTTTATGTAAATTCACTGGGTATCACAGCGGTGATTCATTTTTTTCCTATTTGCCAAATTTTATTTTAGATGAATTAGGTTAAAGTTTAGAGATTAGATTTGACTGTGAAAGTTATTATGTTATGGGGTGTAAACATTGATAATTTTCGTTTTGAGCTAGATGGTCGTGATGACTGTCTAGCTCTTTTTGTTTATATGTATCTCAACATTTTAGTATATGTTGCCCAAGTGTTGCTTACCTAATTAAAAAAAGAGCAACCTAACCTCACGGTCAAGCTGCTCATAATAATAACTAAACAATCTACTAGACTATGCAGCCGCTGCTGCAACTATCAATAATCAATAAATAGAAATATATAAAAAAATTGCGAGAATCTTATTTAAGATTTTAGTTTCCTTTGTAAGCGGTTTAAATAGTTTCAGTGATAAGTTATTCGTCTGAATGATTAAAGTCGCTCAGAATCAATTCTTTGCAGGTTGTGGGAGTTTCCCACGAAGTGGAATCCGGAACACAGTTCCAGACTAGTTTTGGATGAAATAAGACATTAATATATTAAGAAATTAATAAATTTGCCTACTAGGATTGCTTCTAAGCGACTTTTAAGTTACGACCGATAAGTTATTCGGAAGTTCAGAATCATGCGATTATACGAGAATTTAAATTCTTAAATAACGCAGCATCATATAAATGGAATTAAAAAGAGTTTCTATTTCAATGGTTTCTTTATCAGATTACCATTATCATCAACTTGTTCAATACTGTCTATTGGATAGCCATCATTAGTTGTATCATCTTCGATTTCATAGTAAGCATCGTTAATACCACAAGAATCTGTAGTATCAACAAGTCTTGACTTGTTAGTCTTAGATTGATGAGCACAAGCAGCCATAATAGCAGCTGCAAACATAAATACAACAATAGCTATTTCTCTGTGTTTATTATAATTTTTATTCATACTTCGTTAGATAAAAACTCCTAGTACTTTCACAAGCACTAGGAGCAAAATTTAATTACTTATGTTATTACGGAAAAAAATGTCATTTCAAATATACATCAATATATCTTTGAACCATTGTTAAAGCATAACTTCCACTACTACCAAATCTTAATTCATCATCAAGCAAATAGCCAGTAAAAGGATAGTCATAAGCTTTATATTTAGCAATAAGTCTTTTAGGCATATCATTAAAGTCTTTAATTTCAAGTTCAATATGTTTTGAAGACTTAGCTATAGCAGTTTGAACATTTTTAATTTGAACTGTACAACCAAGACAATTCTTAGTCGTTATTATCAGGATTTTCTTTTTCATCTTTATCTTGATGATGTTCAACTTTAGTCCACTCTCCTCCGTTAAAAGTTACAGTGTACTGACCTTTATTGCAACCAACACCAATATTCTTCAAACGAATACGAAGAACTTTTTCGAGACGGCGATACTCATTACGAGTACTAACAACATTAGCATAATCAATTTTGCCAATATTATCATCATTAGCCATTTTACCTTCAAGAATTTCATACTGATGAAGCATCTTAGATATCATCTTATGTTCTTCTACAAGAGCAGCAACAAAAGCTGTTGCAGAAATACCGATATACTTTGTTTTATTATCCATTTTGTTTATTATTTAAATAGTTATTTACTTGTTATTTTTATTAACTGTAGAACCAAAACCTCCATCACCACGAGTAGTTTCTCCTAAATCATCAAGAGTTTTTACTGGATTCCAAAGAATTTGACGATGATGAGGACATTCAAGTTGACCAATTACATCACCAACTTTAATAGGACAACTAGCAGCATTTGTAATACTTCTAAAAACTACAAATACTTCACCTCTATAACTTTCATCAATGGTACACGGAGCATTAGCAATTACAAGACCTAGTTTAGTAATTCTACTATTAGGTCTAATAGTAATACTATCTCTTACATCTGTAGCAACATGAATGCCTGTACCACATTTGATTCGACCATCAGGAGTTACTTCGACACTAGTAGCAACTACATCACAACAAGCATCAGTAGCATGACCATCTTCATAATGAGCGTATTCTGGAAGTTTAGCTGCATCATTATCAAGATAAATATTTACTGATACAAAATCAATAGCTCGTTTAAGAGCTAACTTTAACTGCTGCTCAGCAGTTTCTCTGTCTTTTGGGTCTTGCTTGAAAGCATTGCTATAATTAATAAATGCTTCTGCAAGTTCATTGCTTAATCTACTCATAAATGTATTATATATTAATAATAAATTCTGTTTCACCAAGACCAACAACATTAAGTTTTTCCATTCTAGTGAATTGATAAACCATAGCATCTTGTTCTCTGATGAAAACTACTTTTCCGTTATTAAATTTATCTTTAGTTACATCGCAATTTCGTTTAAATGACTTAGCACTACATCGTCTAATTAACAAAGGATTTAATAAATATGCATGATTACTAACTTCAACATTATATGTTTTAATTTTATCTATATCTTTCCAAGCAATCATTACTCCAAAATTTACAAGTTCATTAATAGCTTCTCTAACTCTATTTGGAGTTTTAGTATTAACTATTCCTGAAGCTATAATTTCTTTCGGCACAATAATAATTGTTGTTTCATTAAAACCTAAATGTCTCAAAATATAATATGCTACTTGAACCGCTGTTTTAGAACAATACATAGCTATTTCTGGAGCAAAATATGTTCCTGCTCCTTTAAATACATCATAAACAGTATCTTTCTCTACAAGTTTACCATTTATATTTACTTTAGCTGTACCTTTTGCATCAGTCATAATTTTGCTATAATCATTATTAAACATATTATTAGATTTAGACTTATATTTTAAACACCAGTGCAAATATATAAAAAATTTGGGTAACTCTATCACAAAGTTACCCAAAAAATGGTGTTAAAAAATATTTAAGTCTTTAATCTACAAATAGTTATAACGCTCTATATTATATATATAATATAATATATTAATGCTATTATTTATTTGCTGATACAAAGATACAAAAAGTTGTCTGTACAAACAACATATTTACTATTATTTGTTTATTAAAGTAAAGTTTGTGAGATTAGTACCTATTTCACTCTTCTACCGGGCGTTTAGAGAAACTAGTATCAGCTAACATCAGCTAGTATCAGCAACATTTAGTAGATGTTACTTTCTATATCCGCCCTATAGAAGAGTTAAGTAGGTGCTACATTACACTTCTTCTAGTTTACTTTGTAGCTCATCAATCCATTCTTTAGCTTCATCAGTATTATTAAAAACTAAAGCTTCAGGAACATTAGGAACAGCTTTTTGTTCATCTAAAGCTATAGTATAATTAATACTATTTTGGTTCTTATCAGTATAAGTTTGAATATTAATAATCTCACCTTTAAAGAAAGAACCACTAATATAACTAAAAGCTATAACATTGTCCCCGACATTATAGTCAGGGACTTTGAATTGAATTTCTTTATTATTAAAATTAACTTGCATAAGCCATTACAGAATTAAGAGCTTTATTCATATTATAATTAGCATTACCCCAAACAAGACTGTTCATACGCTTCTCACCTTCAAGGTTTGCAACATTACAATAGAAACCAGTTACAGCATTATAAGCACCCCAGGCAGTACCACAAATATCTTTTTGTCCGATACCATCCATATAATAATCAACCATATTATAAAGTTGATTACATTTACGAGTACTAATTTCAACAGCTTCTAGAAGTCTATAATCTCTACTAACTAATCGAGCATAACCACGATTAGGGTCGTATTGATTAAGTCTTTCTATTTCAGCAGGAGTAAGTTGTAAATCACAAAGATATTTATAAACTTGTTTATCTGTCATCTTAATAGTAGCAAGATGTCTATACATTTCTTGTGCATCAAGAGCATGTTTACAAGCAACTTTAAGTATTTGTGCTCCTAGTTCAAGTTTCTCTTTTACAGATTTTGTATGACGTAAACGAATATGACAATCGGCGGATTTCATAGCACCATTAAGCATATTAGTACAAATAACTCTAACAGGAGTAATCATAATATCTACAGAATTACAACCATCGTGACCGTTACTAAATACAAGATAATTGTCAATAGTATCTTCTTTACCAACAGAAGTTTGAACTGGAAGTTTAGCACTAACATAAATCTTTTCACCATTATTAAGACAAGCAGCTTTATCCCAAATTGCTTTACCTTCACCAATAGCATTATCAAAGAAATTAAAAGCATCCATGTTCTGAACTACTTCATATTTATCTTTGACAATACCCAAAGGATAATTAATATCGGTTCTATAAGTTGCAAAAGCATTAGGGCAATCACGATAGATATTGCCATTATGAGCGAAAGAATCTTCTCCAACTTCATTTTGATTACCATTGCCAATTCTAAAAGGCATTTTAGCAACTAATTCACACTTAGCAACAGACCAATCAAGGTCTGCTGCTTTCATAACTTCTTGTGCAGTTTTACAATTACTTACATCTGTTCCCAAAGCCCATGGGAGACCACCACGATTAAATTTACTCATAACTCAGCGTTTTAAATTGTTATACATTTTATTTATTTATTATTTAAGATTTGCATCAGTTTTAGGTTCATCTGATTCTGGTTCAACATAATTAGGATTAATTTCTTCATTATAACCATATTGTATAACATCCTTAACAGAAAGAGATATTGAAATAACATGTTTATCTATACTTTCTCCATTATATCTCAAACTTCCAACATTATAAGCGGCAGTAGAAGCCGTATCTGCTAGAACATTAATAGCTAATAATGTGCCTTTCGTTTTACTATCTTCGTCTGTAGGAATATCAGTTTGAACTTTATAAACATTATACTTTGTCATAATTTTAAATATTTAAATTGTTATTACTTGATTGATAAATTTTCTTTAGTTACAATTTTAGCAATATTAGAAGTACAACCTTCATCAGTAAGTTTAACTTTCATAGCTTTCTTATCAATAGAAGGTTTAAACTTCCAATTAGTTTTATTTACAGCACCAAGATTAGCCATCATCTGATAACCATCAGATTTAAGCAAATCTGTAAGTTTAATTGGAGCAGTTACATTAATTATTACATCATCTAAATCTTCAATTTCAACTTCGATGGAACTAGCATCATCGTTGTAAATAGTATGAGTAATAGCATCCATTAATGCGTCTTCATCAATACTATCATGTTGAGATATTTCGTTAGTATAAATAGCATTACTAAATGAAACAGCTAATATATCAGAAATATTTGCTAATTTATTATCATTAGTTTCAATACTTGTTGATTTACGAGTAGTAACTTTACCTGTACCCCAATCAAAATACTTCTTACCTTTCTTATCTTTATTACCAAACTTATCAAGAGCATAAAGAACAAGATGAGAAATATTATCAATAGTCTTTTGTTTAGATTCAGACAAAGCTTTAAGTCTATCTTGTTCAGCTTTAATAGTAGCTTGGTCAGCTTGAAGTTTTTGAATATAACCAACATAAGATTTAACTTTGCGAGTTACTTCTTGACCATTAAGTTCAAGTTTCTCTTCAAGTTCAGGAGTAAGTTCTCCACCATTCTCTTCTAGTTCTTCAAAAATATCTTGAAGGTCTTTTTCAATATCGAAAATACTTTGTGACATAATATTACTTTTTATTATTTATATAAACGTATTCTCTTTCAAGAAATCTACTATCAGTAGCTACAAATGTAGTAGTAATTTTACCACATTCTTTACAACGAGAAGCAATGTTGATTCCGACAACAGTATTGTCATCGGAATCTTTAACTTCTACTTCTTTGATAACTTCATAATGATGAAGTCCGATACAACATTTTGCCATAATTACTTAATTCCTAAATTTACTTCAACTTTGTGAGAATTATTATTTTCTCCACGTTCAAATTCATAAAGATGTTTAACTGTTACTTGAACATCAACATTAGGATTATCGTTCTCAAATTTATTAATGAGTTTAAGAATTTCATTCTTTAAAACTTCAGATTCAGATTTAATTTGATTAATAGTCTTTTCCATAATTACAAGTTTAAATGAGTTTCTACATTATTTACTAAACACATAGGACAATCATCAGTCAGAAGATAATTAACTTCATCAGAATCATATCCATTTTCATAAAGCCATTGTTCAGCTATTTGATTATCATCAAGATTAGCTTCTTCATCAACTTCATATTCACTAATATCAACTACCTCAATTTGAGATAGTTGATAATTTAAAACACTAATCCACATAATTATTTAGGATATACAAGTTCTACAAGTCGTTTAGATAGCTCTAATAGAGAAGGATGTACTTTTCCACTAATTTCATTACTACGAAGTTGAAGCCAATGTTCCCAATCATCAACAAAAGCAGTATGAACTACTTGAGTTTTAGTATTAAGAGGAAGAATTTCTCTAGCTTGTTGAGCAGTCCAACCTAGTTCAATACATTTAGTATAAACAAGATTAGCTATTTGAAGACCATATAAGAACCAATCAACAGCATCCCATTCAGGAGTATAATGTGATAAAATCTCATCGTTGTAATAAAGTTCGGAATCATTAAAGAAACCATTCTCATAATTATGAGTACTTCCGTCTTCATTTTTATAACTAATCCAAGGAAGTTTTGCAACACTGATATTACTACCAAATTTATTAGCGGTATATCGACAAAATCTAGTACTTTCTTCACAAATGCTATTAACTCTATGACGATTAAGTTCACGACTAGCACCAATATCAGTAATAAAGTTTACTGTAATTCTATCAGAATAATAAGGACAATTAGGAGTTTCATCAATAAACTCAAGAGTATCTGTTGCATTATTTTCAAGAACAACCCTCATATTAGTAGTTACATACATGTAAACACCATTACTATGACAGATAGTATATTTGTTGTTCTTATAAACAGCTTCAAACATAGCAGCGGCTCTAGGCATGAACATAGGAAACTTTAAATGAACAGTTCCGTGTTCTAGAACACCCCCATGAATTGAAAGAATTTGCATAAGACTAAGAGAATGATTAAGAACATCAATTCCTCTAAATATAGTTCTAACAAGAAAATCATATTCAGATTCACCTTTATTCTTTTTCTCACTTTGATAACATACACGAGCGCAACGTGCTATATGATTCCAAATAGCATCAAGACTATAACCTTTTTGATACCAAATTTCAACATTAGGATTTACTACTCTAATCATAATTATTTATCTTTTAATTTAGAAATACATTGAATACCATTTTTACTTGTAACAGCTATATAATTATCGACAGCATTTTTACAATATACATAATTATTTTTATCAACATAAAGATTATTCGTGTTGTAGCTGTTAACAATTTCTTTAGTTACATATTTTCCAAGATTATCAGCTTTAGAAGTATCTTCTTCATAAATGTCACATTTACTCATAGTCGATAGATGTAAATGCTTGCTTCTCAAGCCGCCCTGTAGAAGGGTTGGTAGGTGGAACATCTAACTCATCTATTCCATTATTCCAAGCTAGAAACATATTGCAATAATTACCTAAATCTTGAATTGTGTCATAAAGACTTTCATCAGTAACATTAGGATTATAAATTCCACTTACTTTATCACTAGCTTGTTTAATAAAACGATTAGCTTTATCAAACATTCGGCAAAGACCGTAAGCTTCACCCATACTATCACAACCTTTGTTGAAAGCATTACCATAATCAGCATTCTTCTTAGCCATAAGATTAAGCATCTTATTTTGCTGGTCACGGAGAGCAATAACTTCAGTAGTGATAAGATTTTCTGGAACTACATCTTTAAGACATTGTTTCCAATACTTTAAATCGTTTTCTGTCATAATTATTAATTTACTTATTTATCTAAAACACCACTAGTACCAACAGCACTAATAGTAGTGCCACTTGATAAATGAATTAAATGATTTTTCATACATTCTTTTGTACTTTTATCTAGAGGAAAACTAAGTTTATCTTGAAGATTATAATACTTAGCAAAAGCTTTAACATCATCAAACCAAAGAGTATGACAACCTATTTGAAATTTCCATTCTTTATAACCTAATTCTCTATGTTGATTTCTATTGCAACCATAATATACATCTGCATATTTGTCAGTATATTCAAGAAGACTAATATAAAAACTACCTACTTTATTTTCGTTTGTAGGACTAAAAGTAAACTTAGTTTTATCGCTAATAATATAATCAACATAAAGACGATTGAAAAGATTAATTGCAGTTTCAAGAGGAACTAAAGCGTTACGACTAGTCTCAACCCAATTTGGTTTACCAGGTTTAATCCTAAGTTGAGTATTAGTAAACGTGTCATAAATACTAGACATACTATTAATAACAAGTCTAGTTCTATCATCACAAATATAACTTTTATATTTTATGAAATTTAGACTTTCACCATTTCTCCATTTATTAATATTATCATCACCATTAAGAGCTGCTATAGCTTCAGCTTTATTTTTATGATTTAATTCTTCATAATGTTTTTTAGTTTTCTCCCAATTTGCATTTTCTGTTTCAATTTGTTCTTTTATTTTAGTAATTTCATCAGTTCCCCAATTATCGACTACAAATTTCCAACTAGTACCTCTATTATAGCAATACTTAGTATAGAACTTGCATTGTTCTATATGTAGTTTTTGCTCATCGGTAAACATAGTATCTTCGAGAATTTGTTTAATTGTAGGAATAGTGATTTTAATAAAATCCATATATCCATAATAAGTAAATTCGTTTCCTATAACTTTAGTCTTAGGAAGCCATTTATTCTTATTATAAATTTCAAGTATTCTTTCTTTAAATCTATTTCTTTCATTAACGTTATAACTATATCTATCTATAATCTTACTTCTAGTAGTTAAAACTTTATATGCACAATAAAAAGTTTGAGCATACTTTTCGATATTATAAGCAATATCTATTTTAACTAAATCTTTTCTATGTTTAGATTCAAGAATATCATAATAAGGAAAACTTTGCTTAGTAAGAACAACAGTATAATCGCTAGGAAGTGCATTATATAATTTCCAACCATATTCATTTTCATAATTAATAATGGCTAATTTACGCTTACGATTGATAATACCAAAACAGCAATCTTTGATACCGTCATAATATCCTCCGTTGTCCCAATTATCTCTAATATAATCAGCATTAAGTTTTACAGCTAAAGTTTTACCTCTATGAAAGAAATAACCATTAGCAAAACAATAAGAATGATATTTACTTTCAAACCAGCCATATTCATCACGATGAACACCTTCGTGAAAACCTTCATTTTTACCAAAACGATGTTTGATTCTTTCTACTTTAGGTTCAGCACCTACTTTACTTTTTACCATAACATTATTTTTTAAAAGTTTTACAATAAGTACAAACTACTGTACGAGCATAACAATTCCAACCATATTCAAGACCTAACTTAGTTAGTTCTATAAGATTAGATGCAATATATGGTTTAGTTCACGTTCTTTATGTAGTTCAGCACTACATTTATCACATTTTAGTTTATAACCATTACTACATTGTACATAAGACACAATTGTATTATTTTATTTAATATTTTAAATTCTTGTCTAACGCATTCAAATTTAGTCAGCGATAAGTTGCACCAGAAATGAACAAAAGTTCACACACGCTAAAATAAAGTGGCAAATTTCAACACATTTGATTTCGAGCAAAGAGTATTCCGGGATACAATACTGAAATTTGCGTTCTAAGCGCATAAAATCCTGTAAGTGAATAACTTATCACATGACACAAGAAAGCCGCTCAGAAGAAGAATAAAGTGGGTTCTACTCAATCCTTCTACAGGGCGGCTCTAGTGCTTTACTGTTATATGTTCAAACGATATACTTTGCCATCTACTTGAGCATCAACAAGTTCAATACTAATATTAGTATCAACAACTAATTTACGAAGAATACTATCTTGAATTATTTCATCAGGAACTCTAAGTTTTATTCTACCAAAATTATCTAGAGGTACAACTCTAAAATCATTATCAGGAAGAACATCACTAAAAGCAATAAAATAATCATTAACTTGAAATTCTTCATTCCATCGTTTATAGAAATTATAGTTGCGTTGTTTAGCAACTTCACGACTATAAAGTCTTTTATATTTTGGACAATACCAAGTTTTTGTTTTATCTAATTTATCTAGTTTATCATAAGCGTTTAAATTCATAGTTTAATTATTAATAGAAACAACTTTTGCATGGAATGGTAAATTATGAACTCCACTCCTTTCTCGAAAGGCAACTGTAGCATATTTACCAACATACTTATCTTTATTAAGAAGAATATACTCTTGACGACTATGGTCAAAGTTTCCGGTACATTCAAACTTAGCATCATTAATATCGTTTTGAAGAACAAACTTACAAAGATGAGTTCTAACGCCTTCAGGAATAACATCAATGATTTTAAACTTAGCATCATCAACTCTCTTGTATTTAAGCATAGCTAAATTACGACCACCAAACTGATATTCAGCAGTTTTATCTCTAACTATAAGACCTTCAAATCCAAGACTAATAAAATTATCTCTTCTTCTAACAGCATCATCAAGATTGTTAACAACAAAATCAGGAAGAAGAACTAATTGAGACTTATTATTAATATGTTGGTCATAACTATCAAATGTATAACAAAGTCGATTAATATTATCTTTACGAAACTCAAGACGTTTCTCATAAGACATATTTTCAATACTTATGTCATAACACCAAAATTGAAGTTGATAATGTTGAGGAAGAGCAGTATTCTTAACAAAACTATTAATATCATTTACTTTATAACCAGGAAGATAAAGTTCTCCATCAAGACAAGCTCCTTCATCAAGCATAGCATCAAGTAAATCTTCTTTAATAGCAGGAAGAATAATTTCATCCATCCAAGTAAGTTTATCAGTCCATTCAGTTCCTTCACGAGACCAATATCTAAGCATAACAGGTCTAAACATATCATTAGTTTTTACAGCACCAATGTTACATCTAACACCATTAATTTTATATTGACCTAAATAAGACCTTTTAGTAAAAGGTTTATTATCTTTGAGAACTTTAGCAAGCATTGGAAGTACAAATCCATCACTAGTAGTATTATTTTTTGGAAGATAAGTATTAAGATAATTAAGAAGACTAATATCGTCACGTATATTTGCAGGACCACTATCTTTAAGTTCAGTAAGTTCTTTATAACCTTCTTTACGTTTAGCTTTAATACGAGATTCTATTTCATTAGCTTTAACTAACTTTTTATTAAGAATTTCAGTGTGAATATTAATAGCTCCTACAGCACCGTAAGTTACTACTATTTCACCTTTATCATTTTCTATAATACTCCAAGCTAAAGGTTCTCCCTTAGCATTTCTTTTATATAACACCATAACTATTTCTTAATATTAATTTTTAATTTACTAATGAAATCAGCTCTGAGCTGAGCTTTAACTTCTTTAGCTGTAGGCTTCTTAGGTTTTTCAAAACCTTCAAGAGTTCCTTCTTTAGCTTTCTTACGAGTAGTACGAGTACTCTTCTTTAAACCTTTCTTTTTATCATAAATAATAGGAGGATTATCTTCTTCATATTTAATATTACGTTTATGAAGAGCTACAAGTTTAGATATACATTCATTATATTTATTTTCATCAATATAATGTTCTTCTAGTAAACAATCCAGACCGTGAATTGTTCTACTAACTTCATATTGATAAGGAGTACCAATAGTTTGCATCATTCTCATATTATCAATTATACGAGAACAATCAAGGTGTAAACAAGCTTTTTTCATAAACTCATCTACACCTGAATTAATTGCATCTTTACGAGCCATTCCTTTAACAGCATCATCTATTGGCATAGTATATTTCTTTGGAATACCTACCATTTCTTTGTTGTTATTTCAAATATTACTACTTTCTTAGGTTTACCCAACTTACCATGAGCATATTGAGCCATTGCTGCAATATTATTAGTTTCATAAGTTCGATAACCTTTTACATCATAAGGCACTGTACAAGTATGATTATCATAATTATAATTAGCTGGAACATGAACAATATCATTAAAATCAATAATTTCATTAATGCCTTCATAATCGTCAGTACCTGTATGTAAATCTACATCACCAAATGCTAGGATGTTATCGCTATTTATTTCAAAAGTAGAATCATTTCTTACTAGTTTAATTTTATGACTTTTATCTAGAGTTTTTTCTTCATTATCAGTAATATAAGTCATCATTACTCTAGTTTGAGTTATAGCTTTACCTTCCTTCTTAGTATGGCAAATCACAGTCTGATAATCTTTTGAAATAGGCATCGGTATTATTTTCAGTTTTTCTGTACCTAAGTTCGACATATCTAATACTATCTTTAATAAATGTATCTATTTCATCATTCGTATATTTATCATGTAAATCAGCAAAATCTTTACACCCATAATCTTCTAAGCCAAATTCACCACGAGTAATAAACAAATAAGGAATGCCATAAGTTTCTAAAAGATAATCAGCACCATTACGACCAGTTCTATCAAAATCTAAAAGACTAAGAATCATACCGTCATCATTAAGTCTTTTCTTTAGCCAATCATATTCGTTAGCTTTAAGACGATAATTTTCACTAGGAAGATTAACAACTCCAATATTAAGAGTTTTTCTATCCGCCCTATAGAAGAAATGTTTAGTTAAGTGACTACCTAAACTTAATCTATCTTTACTAGACTTAGTAATAATTATATAATCATAATCTTCTCTTTCAAGATTAGGAAGTCCTTCAAGCACATTACAATTAGTAACAAATTTTAATTCCTTAGTTCTATCACGTAATGGAAAATATAGTTTAATAAGATATATACCAGATTTATTTTGACCTAACATATAAGCGTAGCAAGGGTCTTTTCTACTATCTTTATATTTAGGAGTAGGATTTGTTATTCTATTAATATAATATTGGTCAACTGGTATTACAAAATGAGTATTTAGATAATTCAAATCTACATTTAACTTAGACCAAATAAGTTTATCTTGACGATTCCAACTTCTAGGAACAATCTCAATAATAGCTTTCTTTTGTCTAGCTTTTACAAGAGCGTTTTTTATAGATTCATCTACTTCATAATCATTAATATGATTATCTATTTCATAAGAAAATGTTCTATAAATATGAGTTAGTACAAAATAAAAATCTTGTTTATTATTTGCACTAATGGGTCTTTCATATACAATACTAAGAACGTAAGCTACTACATCATATACATCAAAGAAAGTTCCACTACCACCAAAGTCACGAACTTTAAGACGACCTTTAATGTTATAAGCAAAACCCATACTACCGTCAGTGTCATCATCACGAAACACAGAAGTAATTAAATGATTATGTGCAACACAATCTCTTATTACTTCTAACGGTATATCTAGATATTTACTCATAATTTCTTCTTGACTTACTCTAGATTCTATAAATTCTTTAGTAAGTTTACTTGTATTAGCGTTACGTTTCATATTATAAAAACAAATAAGGGTAGCAATATCATTGCTGACATCACTACCCTTTGAACATTAAACCTTAGAGGATGATTTATAGATTTGCCTTAGAATGGCATGTCGCCCGAAGCTGTAGGGTCAAAAGCTGCACCAGCAGGAGCGCCAGCGAAATCACCACCAGCTGGAGGCATTGCCATACCTGTCATACCAGGCATACCTGGAACACCAGGAACACCAACAGAAGGTTGCTTATTGGTATCTTTTGGAGTAATACTTTCTTTTACCTTATCAATAGAAAGAATAATAGGAGGACAAATCTTGCCTTCTTTCATCTTAACAAGCTCGATAGCACCAGAACCTACAAATGTAGTAAAAGCTAAATCTTTACTACGGTCAACATCAACCCAATCACCTTTACGATTACGAGTTGCACGAAGCAACTTAATCCAACAACTAAGCGGTTTACCATTAGCATCTTTAAAACAAGGTTTAGCAACTTCACCTTCTGCAAGATTAAAGCTACCGTTAAGCATTGCAGCTACATTATCAAATACGTGACGATAACCATCGAGAACTTCTTGAGGGTCAACAGCAACATATTCAATATTACCATTTTCATCTTCTTTGAAATCCTCAAATGTGAGAGTAAGAGCATCTTCCTCTTCAATAGTCAAATCACGACCACGGAGATAGAAAACATCAAGAAGATGCTTAGTCCAATTAAGAACTGCATCAACTTGCCAAGCACTCTTACCATTAGGAATTGTATCTACATTACTTTCAACAGGGAAGAAAGTCTTGGTAACATAACGACGCTCTTTAGCATTATCGTGATTACTTGCAAAAGTAACAACAAGACGAGGCATCTTTAAACCAGCAAAAGAATTACCCTCAGAATTCTGAGACCATTCTACACTTACAGAATCAAGATGAGCCATAAATAAACCATTAGCAGGACTAGCATCTTTTTCATGAAATTTAAGTCTAGCAGCTGCTACAGTTTCGTTACTAATACCTCTACGATTTCTTTTTGCAGCACCATTTGCAACTGCTGCTGCATTCTTTGTTGTTTCTGTCATAACTTAATTAAGTTTTAAATGTTTATTATAAAGATAAAAATAGAGGGAAGCGTTTAACTCCCCTCTTAATATAAGCATACGTATTGTTATAATGAATAAACTAATTACTCAGCATCCTCAGTCTCAGCTTTCTTATTAGCTGCAACACGACTTGGCTTCTCATCAACGAACTCACCAAGTGGATAGTAAACAACATCTACATCATCCTTACCGTTGTTGAATGTGGACTTAATACCACCCTTAACATCAACCTTATAAGAACGCTTAACTGCTGATTTATCCTCAAGGTCTGACTTCAACTGCTCCCAGTTATTTGTATCAGAGAAGTTCAACTTCAAACCAACACCTGTAAGATTACCTGTAGTAGCCAACTTGCAACCGCTAAATGCCTGAGTCTGTGGATTCTGCATTTCCTCAACTGTGAAATGCTCCTTAATCTCATCATCAGTTGCATCATCAGAAAGATTGTAGCTATCAATCAACATCTTACGATTCTCATTGATAAACTCATCAACATTATCATCATAGAACTTCTGCTTCTCCTCCTTAGAAAGACGAATGCTGCACATTACAGGAGAACCATCCTTCTTAAACAAAGCAACACCCTTAGCAATATACCAAGTAGTAGCAGCCTTAACACAAGCTTCAACACCTTCAGGAGTATCAAGGTCAAAACCATTCTCAGCAGCAAAATTAACTACTGCATCAACCTTATCCAAAACAGCCTTCTCAACATCGGTTGCATCATTAGCAAACATAATGTACTCACCAGGCTGAACATTAAGTGCCTTAGAAACAGAACCTGTAATAGAGAAAGAACCCTTTGTACTTGAAATAACCAACATAGGCTCTGCGTTAACTACTGAACTCTTTACACCACTTGCTACTGCGTTAATACCGAATGAAATACCGTTAATCTTCATAACTTTAAAATTTTAAATTGTTATTAATAAAATGTTTTATAGTATAATACTATTTATTACTCACTAAATTGTTCCTTATTGTTTGTATCAGATAAATCTTCTACATTTACAAAGTCTTCGTCATTAGGAACTGAATTGGCGAAAACTTCGGAAAGTTCATCATCAGACATAACACCCATTAGAATATCACTCGCTATATCACGAGCACCATACATATAGGCTCTATGACCAATCATTATTCTAGTATATTTTTTAAATGTATCTTTAGTAAATAAATCAGCTTGATTAGCTTCATTATAAGAAAAATGTCCAATAGCATGAGTTTCAACTATTTTACCATAAATCTTTTTGAACCTAGTAAACTTATATTCAGTTACATAATCAGTAGGTATAGCTTGACATCTAACTACAGGAAATTGACCTTCTTGAGCTACTTTCATAGCTTGTACCTTATTGATACATTTAACACACTTATCACTAACTTGAAATTCATTATATATATTACCTTTCAAATCTTTATAGTATTTAAGAGGATATACACCAATAAATTCATCATTAGTTTTACTTTCAGCTTCTGCTTTAGTACGACATTTAACACAATATTGTGGAAGTTGTGTTTCATCAAAAATACTATTACCATCAGTATATTTATACTGAGGTACATAATCTTTAGTAGTTTCCCAGACTATACCTGCCCTTGATAATAGTGCTTTGACGATATGAACATCAACACCAGTTTTTCCATTAATTACATGTATATGTTCTATACAAGTACTAAAAGGTAGTCGCAAATCTTGAGCACGCATGAGAATTGCAAGACCCTCATTAATACTCTTAATACCACCTTTATCACTAGCAATAATCTTTTTCAGAAAAACTTCTGCACTAGCAAGTTGTCTCTCATCTAAAAGATTCATTACATGGAAACCAGTATTAACTTCATCATGTCTAACAGTCAAACTACGACTGTTACCATTTTCATTAGTTTCATTCATTATTTCAAAGAGCTTTTGTTTCTAATTGCACTGCAAAGATAAGACTTTTTTCTCAATCTACAACACAATAACTAAAATTATTTTCAACTTTAACATTTAGTTCATCCTTGTTGATAATTGTATGATTAGGTGGAATAGTTCTATCTACTAATCTTTTTTCTTCTAACGTACTCTTATAATACAAAGTATATAAAGTTACCTTATTAGCAAAATGAACCTTTGAGAGCCTATATAAATAGCTTTCTACAGTATCACAAAGTGGCGATGTGATAACTATCACGTCAATATCAACATCTAAAGATTTGTCAGGTGCAGCATTGCACGACAATACATGAATTTTATTTGTATTCATATATTTTTGTGCCATCTTCTTTTGTGAAGTAACTCCTAACATTTTAGGTTGACCTTTCTTAGCACCACTTTTAATAAGAATAGGATTGCCATCATCATCAACAGCAGGAATGCTTTCAACTCTATCATGATAATTCATACAAACTCTATCACTAAAATTATCATTAAGATATTCAGTAACAGTATTTGCATAATCAGGATATTTGTTGATTACTAGAATTTTCTTATCTCTATTATCTGCAACAATACTTCTAATACTAATAAGTTTGTCTTTAGAACAAGCTAATAAAATACTACGTTCTCTAATAAGATTATAAATATTATCAGCTCTTTCTTTAATAGCATTTGGATTATATAACTCATCAATGTCCATATCAAATTTAGCAGATTTATCTAAATTTTCATTCCAACCATTTTGACGAGCAATAGCATCACATATTGTTGCACTAGAACAATTAGTTGCACTATTTCCTAATCTAGCATATTTTATATTATCAAAGTTTCCAAAGATAGCAATACCAGTAGAAATTTCTCTATTATAATAATAAAGTTGTTTACTAAATTCACTGGATTCATCAATAGAGAATCCTACTAACAACTCTTCTACAGGGCGGTTTTTACGCAAATCATCTATAACACTTTGGCTGAAATTACCAACTTTATGACATACACTATAAAAATTATTAATAGCATCATCATCTATACGTTTAGTAATAATAACAAGCTTAAAGTGAGCATTCTCTAATAAAGCTAGATGACAATATAAAAAACCACTAGGATTATATATAACAACTAAACCAATACTGTTAAGATGAGCAATATCAACATCAGATATATTAGTAATAATATTAATATATCCGCTATTAATTAATTGTTCAAATACAGCATCGTGATTAGTACCTTGTTTAGTAAGATAATCTTTAACTTTATCTTTATCTACAAAATCATTGACAATTACAACAGTCCTAATAGTAGGAGACTTATTATAAATTGCAGGAAGTAGATAAAGAAGAGGTTTAAGACTATCAAAAGGAGCAGGTATTACAAAAGTGCCAACACCTTTATTGCGTCTCCATTCCTCAACAGCATCTAAATAAACTTTTTCTTCTGTCATTTCTTTTATTCTTCTTCATTATCAAATAAACTATTATACATACCAAAGTTCTTTTTAAGAAGAGCTTTTCCGCTAAGAGTTTTATTATTCTTATTTCCTTTTTGATTAGGACTTATTCCAAGCTTAATAGGATTAATAATCTTGTAAGCTTCTTCATAATAATAAGCATAATTTATATTACGCTCACTAATATCCACATCATCAAGAAGATTAAGAATTTGTACAGGTTTTCCACTAGCTAGAACACTACGTTTACCAGTAGTTACATGTTCTTTCATAATCACAACACCTTTAGTAGAAACATAAAAACGAACATGACGTTGACTATGAATATCAACACGTTTTCCATCAACTACTTTTTCATAAACAACTTCAAATTGTTTACCAACATTTTGAGTTTTACAAAAATCAAGTATATCTTTATGATTACGAAGAGTTTCCATAACAGAAACACCTTCTAGAAAATATTTACAAACTGCAAGAGCGACTACTGGCATATCATAACCTTTCTTTAGGTCTTTGATATATTGCTTAGGGTCTAGAGCACCTTTGTATTCAATTTTACCATCTTCTTGTCTATCTACATAATTATTAATATCTCTAGTTACAAATATATCATAATACTCAGAATCAATAGTAAGATTATTAGTTTCACACCATTTCTTTTCTATAGCATTACAAAGTTCTATTTTGTCTCTAGGACATTTTACAATAATACCATCAGTATTAGCAGATACACAATGTATTCCATTAAGCTCTAATTCTTCCACAAGCATTAACGCCATTAGTTGACCGTTTATAGTTACTTGCATTTGCGCTAATCTATCGTACAAATAGAATGTAGAACTACCTAGCTTACCATATACGGCATTAATAACAATTTTAAGTGCTTCAGCTGCAAGTTTATTATGAACTCCAACCACTACTTGACCGTCTTCATCTTTAGTGTGTTTACATTTAATACGAGTATCTCTCCATTCACGAAGAAGATTAATAAATATCTTCTTATGAATATGTTCAGGAGCAATATTATATGCAATCATAGTACTTGGATAAAAACTTCCAACATCTCTATGTGTATAAACATACTTTGAAGTACTCTTTAGAACAGCAGGACTATCTTGCGAATGAAGACCGCCAGTAGCTACTGTATAAGTTGTACCATAAAACTTAAATTCTCTACAAAAAGCATCTTTGTTTGTATGATATATTACAACTTTTTTCATTTCAGCAAGAAGATTCTGAAGTTCAGGAGTTTTAAAATGTATATGTGGAAATATTATACGCTTAAATCCAAGAGCAGTTCTTTCAGTACGAAGATTTTTAAAAGCATCTTTACTAAGACCGGTACGTTCAGCATAAAATTTAGTAATAAGTCTATCAGCAATATTACTTCTAGCACTACATAAAAAATTAATACCGTAAGCATGACTAAGACTATATCTTAGTTTAATCTCATCAGGTTTTTGTCTAGCTATTTCACATACAAGAAATACATCATTCTTATTATAATGAAGCATAGGTTTTATATACTTAGGAAGAATATAACGATTAAAATCGTTAGTAATGAGACTATTTAATTGTTCATTACTCATACCTTTATATCTTTCTTCTTCTCTATAAATATCACCTTCTTCATCATCAATAGGAGGTAATGTAAAATCTAGAAGATTATACCATTTAAGATTAATACTTACTTGCTTTAAACTTTTACCATACTTCTTACGTTCACCAGTATCTTTATCAACATTTACACCAGCACTATTCAAAGCATATATCTTAAACACATCTACAGTTACATAAGGAAGTCTAAACTGATGAATAACTTTAAGTAAAGGGTCGTTCCATAAAGCATCTTTATCATCTTGATTAGCTATAACTTTATCATTTATTTCTTTAAGAAATTCACAAAAAGCTTTAGTATTATCAAAACGATTCCAATACATTAGGAACGACCTAACCATCATATCATCATAAGCTTGATTATTATAGCCAAATATATCATATCTATTAACAGTACCATCATCTTTAGTTATCGGTCTCATCTTTTCAAAGAAATCAACTATAGATAACATCTGAGAATCATCTGTATCACTAACATAAAATATCCAGCTTTTAATTTTATCAAGTCTAGCTTTAATCTCAGCAACTGTAAGAGTGTCAGTTAAAGCTCCTTTACAATCAGCAAACGTTTGTAAATAATCTCTCATATCTACAAATGTAAAACTAATCATATTAGGAAAACATTCAACATCAAAAGCTAAACTATGAATCATTGTTTATAACTCTTATTATTTGCATACCATTATAATTATTAGTTTTATCGGCACTATACCAAGTAGTAAGACGATTACAAAAATCTCTATACTTCATATTATCTCTGTACTTAACAAAAGGAGAATAATTTGTACTATAACCCACACCATTCATCAAGTATATTAAATTCTTAGTTTGTGATGTAGGAGGAAATTTAGCATAAAATGCAGCACTACCCATAAACATTACTTTTCTAATGTTATATTGAGTAATTTCTGCAAATGTATATTGCATACATTTACTAGCTATATCTCTAGTTATAGGACATTTCTCATCAAGCTTACAACGAATAAATGGAGCAATATAACAATCTAGCTCTTCTATCCGCCCTATAGAAGGGATGAGTAGGTGCGTTATAATATCTACATAACTACTAAAACTCATACTTTCATTTTTATAAGCTTCTCTATCTATATTAGGTACAACTATAATTTTACCTGACATAGGATTACCGACACCAGTAAGACATTTGCTCTTAGTACTAAACATACCAAGAGGGCAACCTTCACAATTATTCATTCTTTACTTCTTCATAGTTATCTATCTTTTTCCAATTATTAGGAAGTTCAAAAGTTAAACAATTAAGAGCAAACATAAACACATTGTTACGTTTGCTCCAATTGCCATCTTTATTGCGTTTGCAACCATAAACGGTTACAATACCATAAGAACTAACATTTAAAGCGTTTACTTTATAATATGATTTCGTACTAGCAAATACATCACCTATATGAATAGGAGAATTAGCTTTAACTAATTCAGCAAGTTCATCTTTAGCGTTAGCTATACGTTTATCATATTCAAGTTTAAGTTCTGCTATTTTATTTCTATAAACTTCAACTTTTTCTTCATAACTTAAATTATTGCTTGTACCACACATTTTATTTAATATTTTGATTTTACATATAAGCTCTTCTACAGGGCGGATTGATTAACTAATCACGCTCCATAGAAGAGCCGCTTAAAATTGAATTAAACTGTTATCTCGTCAATTTTTATATACTCGGCAGTCCCATTCAGCGAACGAAAAAGTAAATTTTTCGTACACATTATCTGGTCGTACAACTATAGCTTTATATATATGATTGTTTTCTTTAATAACAGTAGCAGTGAGAAGAGTACCAATAACAACACGTTCATTGATTTTATTTCTGAGTATAACTTTATCGCCACACTCCAAATTATTTTCATCAAGAATAGCATGAAATAGAGTATCTTCTAATACTTCTACTTCTTTACGCTTACTTTCAAGTTTATGAACTAAATCAATAAATATTCCATTATCAATATCCATATCTTAAATAAACTTTTTCTTTAGCTCTACTAACAGCAACATAAAGTCTTTTGTTAATATCCTTTGCGTCTGTATATGGTCTGCCATATTTATCATAAACAATATCCATAACATCAACCATTGATACGTTATAAGTACTACCTTGACTCTTATAGTTTGAAATAGAGAAGCCATAATCTAAATCTCTATAGTAAAGTATCTTATCAGTACCAGGAATACCTATGTTTGCAAGTAGTAAACAACTTTCTTTAAAAGCATAATATTCTTTCCACCTTTTAGCACGCATATCTTTGCGAGCATTTCTAGCAGATTGAACTAATTCATTAGCAAGTTTACAATACATTTGCATGGTATAAGGGTCAGTATGGTCTATAATAAATAATGGAGAAGTTATTTGTCCACCAAATACAGCTTGAAATTTAACCATAAATCCTTTAAGATTGTATTGAGGATGAGTATAATTTGCAATCTCTTTTACAATATAGTCTTCACTATTTCTTATAATTTCATCATTAAACTTATCAACGATAGTAGTATAAGAAGTGATTAAATCATTCTTTGTAATTATAGATTTATTAGCGTCTTTAATAATACTTTCTCTAATAAATTTATTCCAAGCAGAAACATTTTTATTAGTATAACTTATTACTTTGACATAATCTGTATTACGAGTAATGCTTTCATCACTAAATTGTTTTAAAACTTCTTGTCTGAATGTAAGAGAATTACAAACTACAAATCCTTTAGTCATAGTAGAATCAAATTTACTACTAACTCTACCAATATAATTAAGAAAATTAAAAGTATTATTTTCTATATCAGAACGTAATAAATTGGTTAATTCTCTAATAGGATTATCTTCATCTTGACGAACTATTTTATTAAGTTTGAAAGATTGTATTGCTTTGAATGCAGCACATTCATGTTCATTAATAGCAGGTAGCTGGTGGTCATCACCGCATAATATAAGTTTAATTCTATATTGTTTCATAATTCTTTCTATATACTTTAGCAAATCTTTGCTAATCATAGAAGCTTCATCGACAATATATAAACTATAATCCTCAACTTTTATTCTACCATAAGAACTAAATTGAATATTATTAATATCAAACTTTTCCAAATCATAATTTGGTTTAAAACCAAAATCAGATTGAATAGTATTAACTTTACAAGATGTGCCACTAATAGCATTACGAAGAACTCTACAAGCTTTATGACTTGGAGCACTTAATCCTATTTTAGAATAGTTAATATTACAGTTTTGTAGAACAGCTTTTAATACAAAAGTGTTATGAGTAACAATATAATCTTTGGTTATAAATAATTTATCTGTATCATCTATAGAAATACAAGTAGTTTCAACTTCTACCTTTTTCTTTACAATATTTGTTATAGCAACATGGTCGTTATAAAAAGTATGTTTTACTTTAATTTTATCATACTCTTGTTTACGCCAATTACTACTAAATATTATATCATTAGTTTGAATTGAAATTACATAATTAATATGTTTTCCTCTTGTATCTTTATAATAATCAGAAACAATATATCCTAAACTACGACAAAGAGTTATAAAATCTTTAGCTAAATTAAATGAACTAGTAGAATATCTATATCTACCTTTGCTATCAATATATCCATCTGTATCAATAAGCCCTTTAAGCAATTCTTTTCTTTGCTCAATAGAACTTAATAAATAAATTTCAGGAATATATTTATGAATAGCAGTACATTCAAGATTTAATGCTTTTAATTCTTTGTGTATAGATATAATATTGTCACCATATATAACATTTGTATAATTATAATCTTTATGCCATTTATATTCACAATTTAAAATGTTTGAAACTTTGGATATAATATCTTCTTCATCAGAAGAAATATATAATACCCTACTATCTCCTTTTACAACGTTTGTAGTAAGACAACCGTCACCTAATAAAACTCCTAATACATAAGGGTTTATTGGTAATTCTTTTTCGTCATTATAAACTTCATGTACAGGAATAAAATATCTATATCCTTGTGAACCATCAAGTTTTAAAGGTTTAGAAACAGAATTATCAAACATTTCCTTAGTAGTTAAAACTTTTGAATATCTAGTATTTTCACCTTTAGTACATCTATATTTAGCCATCAATTTTTTAGTTCTTACAAGCCATAGATGATTTTCGTCACATTGTATGTTTCTATTATCACTAAACCAAACACTATATATTTCATGTTTTAACCCTTGTGGATATACGCCACTTACTTTAGCGAAACCATGATAAGGAGTAGCTACTAAATCTCCAATTTTAAGAGTTTCAATAGCTTTCCAACCTTTATTAGTTAATACAGGAGTTCCATTAACTAGAGCTTTGCCCGTTCCTCCAGCACCAATTAGAGCACGCTTATAATCATTAGGATTATACGAACTATTAATAAATTCTATAAGTCCAAAATAAGCTTTCTTTTGGTCGTCAGTAAAACCATAAGTATTAGCTCTTTCTTTAATTACATCTGAAACAGAAATACCTTTATTTTCAGTATTCAATTTACTTTCCAAATTCATTATACTTCATTATCTTCATCTTTTAAATCACTAGATTTATAATTATGACCAGCAATAGTCAAAATCTTATTAAATTTAGCATATAATTTTCCTTTAATTCTCACAATCCAACAACTACATAACCATCTATGACAAAACGGTACATATCTATTAGGGTCTGGAGATTTAAATATTCTATCACTTTCGTTTCTAATAAGACTTATATATTCTCTATTTTGCTGACCAACTTTAGTAAATACTCTTTCACTTTTACTCATATCATAAGAATCTTTAGTAAAAGGAAGAGTTACAGCATTTTTACCTATATCTGATATTTTAACATCAGCAACTAATCTGTCTAGAAAATCAAAATACTTAATAGTAACAGTATAATTATCATTATCTACTTGATTTACTAAACCAACAACTAATTTAGTTAAACGTTTATCAGGCACAGTATCATCAACTGTTGGTGCTCTTTTATTTTTAGAGACTTTTGGCTTAAAAGTCATTTTAAGCTTACTAAAATCTATATTTCTCACTTCTTTTTATTAGTTTTATTTGTTAGTTTATGTTCTTTACGAATCTTTTTGGCTTCACGAACAGATTTGTTAGCGTCTTCACTATCAAATTTAATAGCTTTACCAACAACATTTTTATCAGAATGGAAATAATAACCGCAATACTTAGTGAGAAAATCAATCATTCCCCAACGATGAATACCTATATTATTAGGATTACCAATAATATAATTACCATCAATTCTACATACTTTGCTTAATGAAATTAAGCACTTTCTTTCATCATGTTTCTTTGCCATTTTACAAAAAGTTTAATTATTAATACTATTATCTACATCACTACGATGTATTGTACTCCCAGTTGGTTTCGCACCATAAGCCGTATTTCTACACTTACTAGGAGTTAAAAATTTAAGGATATACATAACCAGTTTTGATAAGTTCACTAAGAATATCTTTATTTTCCTTTTCCATAGAATCAAGTTCAGATATGACATTATTCATATCATCATGTCTAATTCTAATCATATCAACAAGTACTCTAGCAAAACTAGCATTACTTAATCTCATAAGATAATAAATCATTTTAAAACCTTTACGAGTATTAAACTTAAAATAATAAGCTACTCTCATAATCTTCCTTTCTTTTTACGAATTTCATATTTACGTCTAGCTCTACGATTAGCTTTACCGTCATAGCCATCTACAGGTAGAAACGTATCGTATAGTTTGGCTTTATAATCAATACAATCGTTATCGTCATTACCGACAACATTAATCTTATCATTAGTTCTTATTTCCATATATAATATTAAGTATTTCTTTAAAATTAGGATTGTCAATTACAGCTTGACAATCTTCTTTGTTCTTAAAATAAACGCAATGACTATTAGTTTGCATACAATGACCTACACTAAAATGATTAGAAGTAATATCAAATTTAATGAAATATTTAGGAGCAAACTCTTTAAAGTTTAGTTTCCAATCACCGTTATAATATTGAGCTATATCCATAAGATTAGCCAAATTAATAAGATAATTGTTTTTATTAAGTTCTTCTTCTGTTGATGGACCACTAGTATATTTTACATATTTTGCGTAACTAACAATGTTCGTAGAATTAAGTTTATCGTAAACATCATCGATAGTAATATACTTCTTCTTAAACTTAATAACACCCTTAGCAAAATCGCACTCTACAATATCAATTTCATAACCTTTAGGCATACCAATATTAAGAGTTTTAAGTCTGTTATTATTATCGTACAAAGGAATAACATCTTGAACATCATTGTTACTATCAGTACTAGAAGAGGAATCGCTCGCAGCTTCACTGCTCGCTTGCTTCTCTAGCCCCCCTGTAGAAGAGATTGTAGTTGAATCCTTAACCAACTTTTTAAATATAACATTCTTACCATCACTTCTTTTATTTGAACTGCAATTGCCAAATATATGTCTAAATGCTTTATTAGCTATTTTATCTTTGCTCTTTGAACAAATACTATATGCATCACAATATCTACAATCGCTATCTTCTACGACTTCATAAGTATCACCATCATGAGTAAAACGAGTACCAATAGCATAATCATTATAAGAATCACTCTTATTGTCATCTTTGTTAGCATCGTCATCGTAAACAAAAACAACGCTAGTATTATCTTTTCTCATACCAATGCTACAATGCCCAAAAACTTTAAGAAGTTCATTAGAACTAAGAACTTTACTAAAATCATTAGAAGTACACTTAGGACATATACCATTTATATTGCACTCATTACAAGTTTGTGATGCTTTAACAACAAAAGTTCTGCCATTATAAGTAAATTTTTCACCTATATTTCTTTCAATTTGTTCCATATTGTTATCTATATTAAGTTATTAAACTTTTTGATTTCTCGTGTGTTGCGTTGAAATTTGGTAAGCGAATAATTGCTAAGCCAGCCAGCCAAAACGGCTCAGGTGGCACGAAATTACACGTAGAGCCAAATTTCAACACAAACTTACACACAGTAGAAATGATTAACACTCGGGTGAATCGTAAATGCCTGAATCTTCAAGCATTAAAGCTTCATCAGCATATACGTCATGAGCATAATCATCTATATCATCAATACTATTATAATCAATCATATTAAGCAGATTTATTACTCTTAACTAAATGAACACTAGCACAATCAAATTGTACTTTACTACCAAGTCCTCTGCCAATACATAAATAACTAACAGGACACTCAGGGCACTTAACACCTCCGTCAATAATATCATAATTAATACCATCGACAGTTATATTTGTAAATAAATTCTTTTCCATTTTCAATACTATTTTAAACAATAAAACCGCTACTACTTTCACAAGCAATAGCGGTTAACTCACAATATCCATTAATATAATATAATATAATATTAATTTTAAGAATTTATATAATCCATACAATTATCATCAAAGCAACCATAAGAGTAACAACTCCTACAGCAAGTTTAATTGCGGTTTTAGTAATTTTATCTTTCTCGTACATAAGACGAGAAATAGAATCTTGAGCATCAGAAAGCATATTCTGTAAGTCTTTTACTTCATCTTTCTTCTTACTCAATTCATTTTCAACACTTACAGAATACTCTTCTGCTTTAGCAAGAGAATCTTTAACAGTTTCAATTCTCTTTTCGTTAACAGAAATAACAGCCTTATAATTATTAATAGACTGCTGATTTCTTCTTTCGATATCATCTTTACGAAGAATAATGTTTACTAAATCTTCAACACTCTTCTTAGACAACTTAGTTTTACGACATTTATAAGTCTTACTAAGTTGAGATTTACTAGTTACTTTATTCATAATTCTCTTATGCTTATTCGTATAAAATATTATCAGATAACTCATCAGATTCTTGATTATCACCTACCATTATTTCACCAAATAGGTCATAATCATCAATATCATGAGTTGCACAAAAAGCATCTAACTCTTGAGAGTTAGCATCAAATTCAGTATCTTGTACCATATTCTCTATAGTTTAACAGTTAATTATCGACTGCAAAGATAATAAATTTAATACTAACTCTTATAAGTTACATTAATATTATAACTTTCTTTATAAGTTAAGCAAGTTTCTTACCAATACTTACACTAAATGGATAAATAGAAACAACTCTTCCTTTATATCCATACATCTTAAAACGCTTACGAGCAATATCACGAGCATGTTTATCACCCATACTAGTGCTAACCATAAGATAACCATCAGCACGTTCTTTAACTCTACTACTTACAAAATAATACTTTGTACACATAATAAGTTCTCCTTATTTTAAATTAAACAATAAATGCTAGTAATAGTATTTCTACTACTACTAGCACAATAATATATTAGTCAAACATAATATGTTTAGCTAACTCAAACACCATAGTCTTACCAAAATCACCAAGACGAATGTCAAAAACATGATTAAAATAATTATCATGCTTAACAACACTTGGAGTAGGATTATCACTAAACGGATTATTATACTCCTGACCAGCAGCTACAGCTTCCTGAAGCACATTAATAGTAGCACCACTAAGAATCACACCAATTCTCTTAGGTGATTCAAGCAAAGCATTACCAGCAAATGCAACATCAGGAATCTCACGAAGAGCAGCAATAATGCTAAAATTACTAACAAATATAACATTGGTTGTACCAACAATATAATCATCAGTAACATTAGCATCAGCAGGTACACCATCTTGACCTGCTGTCTTACCAACATAAGGATTAGCAACATAACCCTTAACAGGCTTGTTAAGAGTAATAGCGACACGACAATAATTTGTCATTTCAGTAGTGTTAATATTACGAATAACTACATCGTTAACTACACTGTTAGTCTTTACGCTCATCAGCTGAGCAATTACTTTCTTTGTGTCCATAATTTAAAAATTTAAAATGTTTATAATGTTAATTAACTCAATTATTTATTTGATTATTTTCAAATTCTCTTTTAGCATCTTCATAACCTTCATCATAACCTTCATCGTAACCTTCACTATGACCGTTATCATATCCTTCATCGTAAGGATTAGATTTATTATAATAAGTATAATAGTAAGGAATATTAGAAGTACTATTACTCAACTCTTCTACAGGGCGTTTAGAAAAACTAGAAGTTTCATTAATACTAGTATTAGCATTATGTTTACCAAATGTAATATTATCTATTGCATCATAGTCATCAATGTTACTATTAGTATTAGATGAATTATCAGTTTCTATATCCGCCCTATAGAAGGAATCAATAGGTGCATCCTCACTTTCATTATTATAACTAACTCTAGGAGTTTCAGTTATAACATTATACCAACTACCAATACAACTATAAGCAATAAAACCAATAGTATATATTATAAAACCAAATACTGATAGTAGTATAATACCACCAATACAACCACAAACTTTCTCTTTATTTTTATTCATTATTATGTCCTCCATAATTAATATTAAAAACTAGTACTACTTTCACAAGCAATACTAGTCATGTCATGTCATGTTATATGAAACAATTACAACTATTTATCGTCGTTTGATAAATTATATTACAATAGGTTATTTAATCTTCTTTATTATTTATAATAACAGCAGTTAAAGCTATTATCAGTAAACCTAAGCCAATAAAATTAGTAATACTAATAGTATCATCGTTGCCATCAGCAATACAAATACCAGCAATACAACCAACAATAAAGGCACTACTATTAATAATTTTATTTTTATTCATAATATTATTTATAATGTCCATAATTAAAATAACAAACACTATCATGTTTAGCTTTATCAATTAAATGATAACGCAAACTATCAAGATGAGCAGCATAAGCTTTATCAAGCATTAACTCATCATAGTAATCATCATTAGTACAACTAGTAGTAATATTACTAGTAATAACCATAACAATTACAAGTAAAATAAAGAATATCTTTTTCATAATTATCTAATTATTTAAATTATTAAATTAAACATTAATATAGTTTTGACTAGCACTTAGTAATTACTAGTTACTCCCAAAGGACTTTAGCAAGCAACTAGTAATTACATTATAACTCATGATACAACAAATTCTAATAGAATTAATAATGTTACAACACATAGTATTAATAGTAATATAAGTAATACAACAACAAATGTTGTAAGAACTAGTGTTAAAACATTAATATCAATTAGAAATTTGTTGATTTAACCAACAATAAGGATATTCATAATCATCCAGATTATCAAATAAGTCTTCGAAATTAATATCGTTCATATAAACAGCAATATTATTTTTAAGTTATAGTAAGACCTAATAGTACAGGTATATGAAGAATGTTTAGCAATATCTAGAAGAAGGATATAAGCAGCATTAATATTTACAGAATTAGTTTTAAAAATATAACTTTTAACTGTCGCATTAGCTCTTTTATCGCTATTGATTAGCCCTAAACCTTCATACTGTTTAGATATAGCGTACATATCTTTAGCTACATCACAAACTTTATTTTAAGCATATAACTATTCATAACAAGTTTTCCTTAAATTATATTATCTATATATTTATCACAATCATTTTTATATCACTCAATATGATTTCAATCAACAGTTATACACAAATCAATTTTAATTATATCATTGATATTAATAGTTTTAACATAACCATCAGAATCAACAATAGCATTTTTAGTAACGTTATCATAAGAAATAACACTAGATTTGTAATAAAAACCATTATTAAGAGTGATATTAATTTCTACAAAACTACCAGCAATAGCTGATATTAACGATTCAATTTTATTCATAATAATTCTACTATTTAAATTAAACACTTATAAGACTTATGAGGAACATTATCAACATTTCCAATCCAAGTCTTGTTTTTTTCTTGTTGACCAATTCTTGTTATTTTCTTGATGAGTATCATCGTTTATTTCTTGATGAGTAGTATTAGTTACAATATGTTGGTCAATGTCACCATTTGTAACATTATGACCAACATGTTGCTTGTCAAAATCAGTCTATAGTTGCTACTAATTTAGCAATAAAACCAACCATAAAAACTATTCCTGCAAATGCAATAGTAACACTAGCATCAGCAGGATTCTGATTAATACTAACAGCAAAAGCTATCATAGAACTAATTAAAGCTAAATTAGCACTAGTATTAAATAACCATTTTACTTCTTTCATAATCATTTTAATTTAAGGGAGTAGCACTAACACTACTCCCAGGTTAAACATTACATTTTACTAGCAGCAAGAATCATGTCAGGAGTGATTGGCATGTCCATTGCTTGAGCATTGTTCAAATCGTTCATATCAATACCAACAATATCAGTACGATAAGCATCACGCTTGGTAACAAGTTTATTACCATCAGTAGTTTCATACTCAGTACCAGCAGGAACTAGTTCACGTTCAACGGTAAGTTTACTACCGAAGAACAAATTACGTAACTGTTTCTGGTCGATAGTTCTAGTATCAACACCACCAAAGTAAAATGCAACTAAAGGCATCGTAAGATTAGCAGCACGAACTAACTGAGGAATAGTGAGACTAAAATGATTAACATCAGTCTCAGCAAATGTAATCTCACCAGTAGTTGTATCAACACTCTGAGCAAAACCTTTGAAGGTTTCAGCAGTAGTAAAACGAACTGAACTAACACCGTTGTTGTTGAACAATGTAACACTCTTGATTGTAACTTTAATTGTAGCCATAATAGTAATTATTATTAATTGAATTATTAGTTGGTACACGACCAACAGCATGAAGTCCTTCTCCAGCCAAGTCTTGTTTTTTTCTTGATGAAAACTTTTGTTTTTTCTTGAGTGAGAAAAGCATTCTTACTATCAGCAACTAGGTGGGGGAGTTGACTTTATCTTTATTAGTCGGGGGAGTGCTAGTAATAGTCCCCCCTTTACAATTCTTCTATCACCTTTACAATTTTACTATCACCTTTATTTTTTATTCTTTCATAATCATTACTTCTATTATAAGCATCTATTTTACTTCTTTTACTTTTAGTATCACTTTTAGTATCACATTTATTATCATATTCTCAATTATCAATTCTTCTATCAGTTTTTCTATTATTTGTATTACTTATTTCATTATTATTAATAGTATTATTAATATTATTCTTTTTTTAGTCATTATTATTAGCATGATTTTATTAGTCATAATTTACTACTATTATTATTACTATCACTATTAGTATTTACAACACTAACTTCTATATCAAGTTTTACAAGAAATAAATTTCTATTCTAAGCACATGAAGTTACTACTAGTGATAAGTTATTCGACTGAGCTAGTCAATGCTCATAGAAGTCAAAATTTGCCTATCTATGACAATTTTACAGGTCGATGCAAAAATAATAGTATTCCGGGCATTGCTGATTCAAATAAAATTTGTAATTTTGCATATAACATTAATAGTATTATATTATATATATATTATATTAATGTTAAGTTATAACTGATTGAATATCAATTAGTTATAAGTACTTTATTTATCAAATTAGCATAAAAAAATCCGATTGTTTGCGAAAATAGTCGGATTTTTTCGTATATTTGCAACATAAAAATAATTGTTACATTTACTAATTTAATAAATAAAGTTCATTATGAGAATAAATAACATAAACAAATATAGAATTATGGTTAAAGCTAAATATTACAATAATGACTCTATGACAGGAGAAAAATCTATTGGTTATTTTCCTGCATTTAATAATATAGGTTCTTATATAGAAACTAAAGTTGTTAATAATATAAACGATATTACTGCTAGAAAATTATTAAATTATATAGGTAGTATTTTGATTCAAAATCAAACTACTATTCAAATGAATGTAGAAGGTATTAAACTTGCGTTAGGTGTTAAATCTAAAGATACTGTATTAAATGCTATAAATGTTTTAATAAATTCTCATTGTATTGCTAGATGGAAAGATATAATTACTGAACCAAATGTTGTAAAACCTACTAGAGATTGGTATTTACTTAATCCTAATGTTGTTCGTAAAATTAATATTGAAGAATTATCTCATCAAATAGATAATACTTGTAAATCTTTTAATATGGCTGGAGGAAAAATAGATGAATTTTCTGTTCTAATGATTGATGAATTTGATGATTTATGCTATGAAGTTAATAGAGTTCCTAGTCCTAATAATAGAAAAGTTGCATCTATTGTATATAACAAACGTAGAGGTGTTAAAAATTAGAAGTTTCTATATCCGCCCTGTAGAAGGTGAATATGTACCGATTTTAGTTAATTCTGTTTAACTAAATCAAATTAAATATCACTTTTTCTATTAATGTCAACAATAATACTTATCTTTGCAGCAGTTATTAGAACATCAGAATTATCATCAGCTAGATGATTTTCTATAATTCTTTTAAAACTTGATATAGAATTTATTAAACATTTTTATTAATTAAACGTATGAAAATATGGTAGATTTAAAAGTTAATTATGTAGGTCGTAATCAAACTTATCGTTTGCCTACTAGTATGAGTGAAATTAACATGGATGTTTTGAAAGACTGTGTTAGTCATATTCGTGTTGCTAAAGATTATGCTCTTGTTGCAGTTATATTTAAAGAGCGTCCTATTACTATCGTTAGTGTTAGTAAACAAAATAAGAATGCTAGTGTTAGTGGTGTAGCTGTAATGATTAAAAGTAATACAGATGATGTATTTGTAGATAATATTAAACTCGGTGAAACTCTTGTTATTTCTCCTAGTGATATTTCTATGGGACATCATGTTAATTCTCCTAAGAATGTACTTACTCCTGGTTTCTTACTTAACTTATTGCAAACAAATGTAGATTTAAATAAGAAACTTATGGCTGTTGCAGTTCCTACTTATTTTGTAGATTTTAAAATAGTTCCAGTTTGTAATATTCATGGTGCTGTAGGTAAGATTGAAGAAATGAGTACTTATTATATTACACCTGATGTAGAAGAAAGTAAGGAAAAGTAAAGTTCTATCTACCATCCCTTCTACAGGGCGTCTATAAAAGGCGGAGGGAGCTTTAGCTCCCGAAGCTTCATGTTTTAATACTAGTAATACTAATAGTTATAATATGGCTCGTAAATTAAACGAAGATGGTTTAGAAGAAAGAGTTTTTCCTGGTAAAGGTGGTTATCCTATTCTTATTGAAAATAAAGAATCTATTCTTAAAACGATAGATGATAATATTATAGATAAAGAGATAGCTTTGATGATTCTAGAACAATTAGAGACTGATGCTAAGATTCATCTTGAAAATGATGAAGATTGTATCATTCCTTGTCTTGCTAAAATAAAGCGTAAATTAGGTTCTAGAATTTATGAGAAAAACAAAGAAGTTATTGAAGCTGCAAAAGAAACAATGTCTTCTGAAGATTTTAATGTTTTTACTGCCAATCTTATGTATGAAGAAGGAATACGTAAAAACAATAATAAAGTTTTTCAATATCAAGTTTCTCGTATGGCTAATAAAAATGGTAAAAGTTATTATCATACAGCTATATTGTATGGTAAAGATAGAACTAATATTCGTTTTTATTGTGCTAATAAACTTCATTATTCAGAACCATGGACAGAAACAGATTGATAATAGATAAACTTATCAATATAGATGAAAATGGTATGCCAGAAGCACCTGACATTCGTCAACTATTAGATGATGATGTTAGAAAGCTTTATACTAGAGATTCTACTAAAGATAAGTCTATGTATATAAAAGAATGTATAGTTATATATTATTTGGGAGACCCAAAGTCTCCTGCTAAACAAAGTGGACTTAGTGATGCAGAAGCACTTAAAATGGCTATTGAGCAAGCTGGACTTCCAGATAACTATATTCCTAATCCGCTTGTTCTCAAACTAATTAAAAAATATTATGCTCAGAATATAGGTGAAGCAGGTAGAGTTGTTGAGAATCTTCTTAAAACTTTGCATAATGTTAATATTACTATTGATACAATCAATTCTATTATTAACGAAAAACTTAGAGATAGAGCTAATCTTAGTATTGAGAATATAGATTCTTTACTTAAACTTGTAGATGCTGTTACTGAAAAAGCTTCTGATATTCCTAAAACATTGAAAGCTTTGAATGAAGCTAAAGAAAACCTTCTTTATGAAAAGGAATCTGAAAAAGCCAGAGGTGGTACAGCTATTACAAGTAGTATGAATGCTAGTGAATATATTGATTAATTAATATAGTTATTATGAATAGTCTTTATAAAAATACTTTCCTTTATTTTGATGAAGGTCCTCATAAGTACACTGATACTAACGGCAATGAATATCTTAGTGTTACAACTAATATAGAAAATTATTGTCCAAAGTTCGATAAAAAGTATTGGCTTAGAAAGAAAGCTAAAGAACGTGGTATTAGTGAACGTAAGCTTGAAATGGAATGGGAAAGAATTACTAAAGAAGCTTGTGAACGTGGTACTGCCACACATAATGGACTTGAAGATGGAATTAAAGGAAGTAGTATGTTTAAAGATGCTATTCAATATCTTAATCAAGTTAAAAGTGGTAGATGTATTACTGTAGCTGATATTCCAAATCTTATAGCTCATCCGCTAGATATAGAACAATTTAAAGTTGCTACTAATAATAAATATCCTCAAATATATGAAGTATTTGAATTTTATGTAAATAAAGGATATACTATTTATTCTGAGATTGGAGTATTTGTTCCAGAGTTGTTACTTAGTGGTACTATAGATGTTCTTTGTGTTAGACCTGATAAGTTTGTTATTCTTGATTGGAAAACTAATAAAGATGGTCTTCATTTTACTAGCGGTTTTTATCGTAAAGATAAAAGTAAAAAGCCAGTTCAACTTACTAGTGAATGGGTTAATACTCATGAGTTTATGCTTGCTCCTTTTGCTCATCTAGAAAATTGTAATGGTAATCATTATACTATGCAATTATCTACTTATGCTAGAATGACTGAAATGATACTTGGTATTCCTTGTGTTGGTTTAGGTCTTTGTCATATTCAAACTCCTTTTATCAAAAATGATTATGGTATGCCTTATCGTGACATTCATGGTATGTATAAGATAGATGAAAAAGGTGAAGAAGTTGTTACATGGTTTCATATTAATTATATTCGTAATGAAATTGATGCTATGTTTCAAGATAGAAGAATTAAGCTTAACAAACAAGGTAAGTTGAATCCTCAAACAGAAATACAATGGTAAAAATAAAGAAACTAATTGCTGCTTATTATAACATAGGTGGTTATATAAATAGATAAACTTATGGCTTTAAGACATAGAAGAAAATTTGATACTCGTCAAGTCCATATTAATGAAATTGAAGGTATTAAATATGTTTGTAAAGGTGTTCTTGAATTTGGAACATTTTATTTATTAGGTATATTAAAATAATAAGTTATGGGAAAACGAATTAATAAAAAAACAAGAAAAATTACTAATGATATAGTAAATAAATATGGTGAAGAATTAGGTAATAATATAGATAATATATTTAGTAAAACTCCTAATCTTGATTGGTTTGAATAAATTAATAATATAAATATTATGAATGAAGAATTGTTTAATAAAGCTACTAAAGCAGATTTTAGTAAAATTTTGGTCAATAAAGGTTATGCGTATTTTACTAAAGGTAAGTATAATCTTAATATTATTGGTATTCGTAGAGCTGGTAGTAGCGTTACTAATAAGTTCGATGATGTTATTGTAGTAGAATATGTAGATGTTTATGATATCAAATCTCGTAAAATTTATGCTGCTACTACAGACCCTGGTATTACTTCTATGACTAAACCTGTCAGTTATAAAGGTTGTGCTATTCTAGTTCCTGGTCAATATAAAAGTTGTTGGAAACTTGGTTATCATAAAGGTAAATATGAAGCTTTGATTCAATACAAACCAGTAAATGTTTATCGTGATAACAATAAAGACAAAGTTTATGATTTTAATTCTAAGACTATTGAGAATGGTACTTTTGGAATCAATATTCATAAAGCTGGAACACATTCTACACAAGTAGATAATTGGTCTGCTGGTTGTCAAGTTTTAGCTAATAAAGAAGACTTTGATGAACTTATGAAACTTGCTCATAGACAAATTAGTCAAGGCTATGGTAAACTATTTACTTATACTTTAATTAATGAGGAGGATTTGTAATGGATAGTTTTGCTAATGAAAGTAACAAAGGTTGTTCTATTATGTTAATCTTAGTCGTAGTAGTTTGTGTTGCTATAGCTATTGGAGATTATCATCATAAAAAGAATAACAATGTTATTGAAACTTCTGTTGAGCTTCAAAAGCATAATGATAGTTTAAAGATTGAAGTTGAAAATTTAGATAGTGCTAAAAATGCAAAAGTTATTGAAGTTAAAGGTCTTGATAATGATAGCACTGTTAAGTTGTTCTACAAACTTATACAGTAAAGAGTTTCACCTATCCAACCCTTCTACAGGGGGGCTTTCATGTGATAGTGTTAAAGTTGCTATTAATGATTTACGTAAAGCTAATGCTAAACTAGTTGAATTAGAATATGAAAAAGATATTAATAAAAATCTTCGACAAATTATTGTCAATGATAGTATTCTTGCAGAACAAGCTAGACAACAATATTTATTATTGGATAGGTCATGCAAGAAAGTAAAAAAAGAACGTAATGCTGCTTTTGGTGGAGCAAGCGTTGCTATTGTATTACTTATATTAAGTTTGATACGATGAGCACTGAACATACAGTTGAAAGATATATAGAAACCTACCCTTTCATTAATTATATAAAGGAAAATCGGGGTCAATATAAACGAGCTAAAGATGCTGGTTATAAAGACCCTAATGACCTTTTTATGATTGGTGATTCGGGTGGGTTTTTGCTTGATATACGTCTAGGAGATAAATTTGTAAATACTAATCTTCTTACAGCTATGGCTGATATTTATAGAACAAATGGAGGTAAATATACATTGTATAAAGAAGATAGTATTCCTCATAGACAATTACGCAAGCGTGAAGAATATAGAAGAAAGCATGGATTTGAAGCTCCGTGCTTTAGTCGTAATGGTGAAGTTAGACAACTTCACATTAGTGGTGATATGTATAATTATTTGAATTATACTGTTATTGAACAGCTTGATGAAAAGACTATTATACATACAAATAAAGGTTCTGTTGCTAAGAAGAAACAAGACTTTCCAAAGTTTATAGATGCACAGTTTTGGACATTTGCTATAATTGAGTTTTGTGAACTTAATGGTTTTCATCTTCTTATCGATAAAACTCGTCGTGGTGGATTTTCTTATATTATGGCTAGTCATAGTGCTAATAAAGTAAATCTTCAACCAAATAAAGTTTGTATTCATGTAGCTGCTGATAGTAAATATCTTACTAAACGTGGAGGTCTTACTGATTTTACTATTCGTAATCTTTATTTTTATGAGAATAAAACATTCTTTAAAAGAGGTATTCTTTCTAGAGCTGCTGAAAACTTTACTTTAGGCTTTAAACTTCCTAATGGCGATGTTAGTCCTAATAGTTGGAATAGTGCTTTATTTAGTGCTTCTGCCAATAATAATCCCGATTGTGCTATTGGTAAGGATGCTGTTAGTGTTAAGACTGAGGAGGTTTCCACTATGGAAAATTTTGATGAATATATGAATGTTACTGAACCTGCTATGCGTACTGGTAGTTATGTTACAGGTAACTTGTTTGCTTGGGGTACTGCTACTAGTGGTAATATGCAAACGTTTGAACGTAACTTTTACAATCCATCAGCTTTTCATTTTATTGCTTTTGAGAATGTTTGGGATAAAGATTCTCGTAATGAAGTTTGTGGTTATTTTAAACCTTATTGTTGGGGACTTCAAGGTCAAATAGGAGACCGTTATGCTATGGATAAAGATGGTAATTCTGACATAGAAATGGGTCTTAGAATTGCTTATAAAGAACGTTCTGATAAAAAATCTCATAGTAAAACTTTTAGTGATTATATTAATTATCTAGGTCAGTATGCTAATATGCCTAGTGAATCATTTAGTTCTACTAGTGAAAACTTATTTAGTTCTGAAGCTTTGATGAATTGGGAAGAGATTCTAAAGAATGACCCAATGTATTCAGACATATATGATGATGGAATGTTTTGTGAAGATATAGACGGTAAAGTTATATTTAAAACAAATGCTCGTATTAAAGCTGAGGGTGGTAAGTTTAATGTAGATTATTATGATTGGATTGAAGGTGTACCTCGTAAACAACATGAGCATCCTCATGGTTGTGTTCGTAAATGGTTTGAACCTATAAAAGTTCGTCATATTGGTGAAAATAATAAATGGACTGTTGGTATTCCTAAAGGTCAATATTCTATTAGTTATGACCCTGTAGGTGTTAATAAAGAAACTAGTGGTATAACTAATAAACATTCTCATAATAGTATTAGAGTTTGGGAAAATCCTACTCAATATAATGGTTTCAAAACTAAAGTAGTTTGCGCTTATTATGGTCGTCCTGAGAAACTTGAACAAGCAGATAGAATCTGCTATTATATGGCTAGATATTATAATTGTATTGGAACTACTGGTGTTGAGGTCAACCGAGGAGAAACTGTTAGTAATTTTAGTAAATGGAAAGCTTTAAAGTATTTAATGAAAGACCCTGTTGAACTTTGGGATAGTTCTATTAAAGCTAAAGTTACTGCTTCTTATGGCGTTAATGTAGGTGGTGGTAGTGGAAATGGTACTACTAAAGTTCTTGAAGGACTTCGACTTTTAAAAGAAATGCTTTATAGTGAAGTTGGTAAAAAAGCTGATGGTACTCCATTGTATTTCTTTCAAACTATTTATGACCATCAAGCTATTCTAGAGTTACTTAAATGGAATGATAAAGGTAACTTTGATAGAGTATCTGAAATGCTTATTCACGCATTGCAATGGAAACTTAATGATGTTAAAGCTGCAAAAGAGCTTGTACATCGTAAAAAAGCTACTGTAGATAACTATCAAGATGATATTTGGAATCGTGAATGGTTCACTTAGAAATTATAGTTAACTAAATAATATACATGTATGTTTAATAACAATTTAACTTATCAGTTTCCTAAACAGAAGGTAAGTGCTACAGAAAAAGCTAAACCTTCTTGGTATGCCAATAGTATAGATTATATTATTGGTTTAGGAATTAGTATGAATGACCGTAAAGATACTGAAACTAAAATTCGTATTCTTCACGGTGAGTTGCCACAAGAGTTTTATAGTAAAACTCTTAATCCTTATAATGCTAATAAGGAAAAGTATAAGAACTTTCCTGCTACTCTACGTAATTACGATATTATGAGTGATATTGTACGTAGATACATAGGTGAGTATTTTAAAAATCCTCATGATTTTGTTGTAGGAGCTAACAATCCTGATATTGTGTTTAATAGAGATTTAGCTCTTAAACAAAAAGTAATGCAAGCAGCAGAGCAAGCGTTTCAACAAGAGTTTGAAAAGAGGTATCAAGAAGCTGTTCAAGAAGCTCAACAACAAGGTCAGTCTCCTGATAGTATTGACCCTCAAAATGTAATGCCTGATGCTGACGAGTTTATTAATAATTTTAATCAAGATTACATTGATGAAGAAAGTAAGCAAGGTCAAGATATTCTAAATTATATTAGAGATATTACTAATGACCTTAATATTTATCTTACAGCTTTCTTTAATTTCTGTGCTTTTGGAGAATGTTATACTTATACTGAACTTCGAGGAGATAAGATTATTAAAGAATGCGTTCCTTTAATGGAAGCTTATCCTATTCCTAATAGTAACTATATGGTTGAAGACCATGATATGTTTGCTAGAAAAATGATGATGAGTTATAATCAAATTCTTGATGCTTTTGATGATTATCTAGAAGATAATGATAGAAAATATCTTGATGAATATTATAATAAAGATTCAGCTACTGCTACAAGAACTGTTCAATTAAGATATGACCAGTACTTTGAACATTATGCTAATGTTTGTGATAAGTTTACTGATGAAGAGCGTAGGTTATTTAAAACTCAAGACAATACTCCTAGTGATAGAAATAATCATCTTTATGAAGTTTGGCATGTAGTTTGGAAAGGTTTTGCAAAACAAGGTATTCTTACTTATGTAAATGAAATTGGTTTCCAAGAACAACGTATAGTTGAAGAAGATTATGTTTTAAATCCTGAAGCTGGAGATATTGATATTGAATGGGAATATAAACCTCAGGTTTATGAAGGTTATCGTATAGGTACTAGATATAATGGTATTTATCCTGTTAAAGCTAGACCTATTCTTTATCAACGTAAAGCTAAACTTCCTTACAATGGTATAATGGAAGTTCTTCCTTATTTTGGTAAGTTTAGTATTGTTGAGATAATTACTCCTTTCCAAGTACTTCGTAATATTATTAGTTATCATCAAGAAATGGTAATAGCAAAGAATAAAATGCTTATTATGTTGTTACCAAAGTCACTTGTATCTAATGATGCAGAAGATGCTATTTATAAAATGGCAGCTGATGGTGTTCTTCCAGTAGATGATGAAGATGATGCAGGAGGTATTAAGATGCAAAATGTTAGACTTCTTAACGCTAACATGGGTCAATATGTTACAGAACTTACTAATCTTAAAGAGTCCATTAAACAAGAAGCTAGAGAGCTTGTTGATATGAATGCTCAACGTTATGGTCAAATTGCTCAATCTGCTGGAGCTACTACTACTCAACAAGCTGTTGCTCAATCTAGCACAGGTTCTGTTTTAATATTCCAGATGTTTGATTTGATGCGTTGTGCTGATTATAATAGAGATTTGGATTTTGCTAAGTGCGCTTATGTTGATGGATTAGAAACTTCTTATATTGATAAAACTACAGGTAAGAAACATTATCTTAGTCTTGATGTAAATTCTTTCATTGGTTCTGACCTTAGTACTACGGTTCGTAATAATGCTAAGGAAATGGATAAGATTCAACAGTTGAAACAATGGGCGTTTAGTGCTGCACAAAATGGTGATTTGGATTCAGCTCTTGCTGCTATTACTGGTGATAATGTTGCTGCTATTAGTGAATCTGTAAAACAGTTTAGTCAAATAAAGCAACAGCATGAAGAACAAATGAAGCAAATGGACCAAGCTATTCAAGAACAAGCTAATCAAATGAAACTTCAAGAAATTGCAGCTAAAGGTGAACAAGATAGAGAAACGCTTGCTCTTAAAGCTCAATATGATTTACAACTTGAATATGCTAAAGGCGATATAGCTTTACTTGGTGATACAAATCCTGATAATGATGATTATGCTAAAACTCAATTAGCTCGTATTCAAGAAGAGAGTAAACGTGCTAGTGAAGCAGCTAAACTTCAACTTGAACGACAAAAACTTGCTATGGATAGTTATAATAAAGCTGCTGATAGACAAGTTAAAAGAGAAGAAATGGCTAATCAATTAAAGATAGCTAAGACTAATAAAAATAAATACGATAAATAAACTTATGTTTTGTTGATTGTCTTAATGTTGGGAGTAGTGCTCGTGAGGGTGCTACTCCTTTTTATTTTGATGTTAAAAAGTTATCTAATTTTTTAAATTCGTTTCTGAGACATTTTGCTAGCGTTTGCCATCAGTTGTTAATCCGTGTCGCTTCATGTCGCTATGCGTCAAAGAAAGTCGCTTATTTTGAATGTTTCACATTACCAAAGGTTGGTGGGCAACACTGTTTGAACGAAATGTTACAGGATATAACAAGCTGTAACACAAGCTAAAACAATGTATCATAATATACTTTTAATAGGTTATAATAATTATAACATTAATAGTTTAGATTATACTATTATCAATGGAGAAAATCATATTAAATATATTTAAATACAACTTAGTAATATATTATTATATAATTAATAGTATTACTTTTGCAAACAACTAGAAAATACTAGTAATATTATTAATCATTTAAATTATATAACTATGTTTGTATTTCGTAATAGTATCGGACTTCGACAACATCATCGTTTGATGTATGAAGTTAATGATATTGATTTTGGAAATGGTGGTGGCGGAAACAGTAAAGATGCTGACCACGATGACAAACCAGCTGGTGATGAAGATACAGATGGTAATAAAGATAATCCTGACGATAAGGATAAAAATAATCCCGACGATAAGGATGATGATAAAGACAAAGATGGTAACAAACCGCAACCATCCAACCCTTCTACAGGGGGGCTAGAGCAAGGTACTAATGTTGAATTTGAAGGAGTTACTTATACAGTAGATAAAGATGGAAATCTTGTAGATGCTGATGGTAAAGTTTTCAAAGAAGCTAAAGATGTTGATGAATGGATTAAATCTTTAGAAGTAGATGAACCTGGTGCTGAAGTTAATATTGAAAATATTCGTAAAGCTATGAATATTGATATTACTGATGATGAAGGTAATCCTGTAGAATTTACTGATGATATTGATGGTATTAAGAATTATATTAATTCAGCCATCGAACTTAGATCTAATGAAGTAGCACAAGCTGCTGTTAACAAAGTATTTGTTGACAATCCTATTCTTAAACAATTTGTTGATTATCTTACTGTAAATAACGGTGACCCTCATGGTTTTGGAGAGCGTCCTGACCGTAGTGGTATTACAGTAGATGAAAAATCTGAAGAGCAACAAATTGCAATCATTAAGACTGCTGCTAAAGAGTTCGGTAATGCTTCTCTTAATGATAATTATATTAAGTATCTTAAAGATTCTGGTGGTCTTTATGATGAAGCTAAAGTTCAGTTAGCAAATCTTCAAGCTGCTGATAAGAAACGTGATGAAGCTTATGCACAAGAAGCAGAAGCTCAACGTAAGAAAGAAGAAGAAAGTACTTTAGCTTATTGGAAAGATATTAAAGAAACGGTTACTAATCGTAAGATTGGAAATTATACTCTTCCTGAAACTTTTGTTCGTACAGTTAATGGACAGAAAATTACAACAACTCCTAATGATTTCTTTGATTATTTGTATAAGCAAACCAAAGATGCTGATGGAAATGTTGCTACAGCTTATCAAAGAGCTTTGGCTGCTAAGACTGCTGAACAAGAGCGTGATGAAGAACTTCTTAGTGCTTGGTTGACGTTTACAGGTGGAACTTATGAAGACCTAGTAAAGATGGCTATTAATAAAGAGCAAGTTAAAACTTTAAAACTCGTTGCCAAAGGTAATAAAGGTCATGGTGCTGTTCGTATTACTAAGCCAGCTAATAATAATAAGGCTGTTGACGATATTCGTTTCAGCTAATGTTTAATTAATTAATTAATAACTATGTACGCAATTCGTGAAGTGCAACGTGGTAACTATGATGACAGAGGTTACTCTAATGAGGAAACCATTGCTCATCTTATGCTTACCAAACCAAGTGAGATTAATGCTATGCTGACCTATACCTTTGGTATGGACGATGATAGATTCCCACTTAATTTCTTGACAGAAGGACAAGGTACTGCTGGTGTTGTTGATATTGACACTACAGATTGGACTTGGAAGACTATGGGTCGTATGAAGTTCAATGATTCTGTTCTTTATTTTAATACTGCTAATGCTACTCCGGGTAAAGGTGGTGCTACATTTGAAGTTGAGTTTAAGACACACTGGTTTATTGAACAGTACGGTTTGATTGCTCCTGATGGTGTAACTCAAGTTCGTATTATGAAAGACCTTGGTCATGGTTCTCATGGTGGTTATTTGTATCGTCTTCGTATTACAAATCCTAATCCAAATGCTTATGTAAATGTAGCTCAGAATCTCCAAGTTGGTCAATATTGGTCTTTGACTGCTCCAACTATTCCAGAGTCTTTCTCTAAGGGTAATCGTACTAATACTATGGGACCTGGTAAGATGACTTCTCAACTTGAGTTCCATCGTTATAGTAAAGAGATTGCAGGTAATATTAGTAATACAGTTGTAACTTATGAGTTTAAGACTGGTAGTGGTGGTACTACTAATCTTTGGATGAATGAGGAAATGCGACAATTTGAGTTGCAGCAACGTGTTATGAATGAGGAGCGTCTTTGGTTTGCAGAGTATAATAAGACTGTAAATGGTGAGATTACTCTTGTTGATGAAGATAATGGTCAACCAATTCCTCATACAGCTGGTATGCAGCAGATTTGTCGTGAAAGTAATTATGATACTTATGGTGAGGAACTTACTTTGAATAAGTTGAATCGTACCATTGGTGATATTCTCGACCGTAATACTGATACAGGTAATATGGATATTGTTCTTGCTTGTGGTAAGGGTTTCGTAGAGGACTTTGACCGTGCTATTAAGAACGATGCTCGTGAGAATGGTTTTGTTACTCCTCTTGGCGATAAGATGATTCAGCAATCTGCAACCGGTCTTGCTTATGGTAATTACTTCCGTCAGTATAAGACTGTTGATGGTCACATTATTACTTTGAAGCATCTTGGTTTCCTTGACCGTGGTACATTTGCAGATAATGCTCGTGACAATGGTATGATTCATCCTCGTACAGGTCTTCCAATGACTTCTCACCAAGCATTTATGCTTGATACTTCTTCTTATGATGGTCATAACAATATTCGTAAGGTTCGTATGAAGGGTCAAGAGCATATTGCTGGAGTTGTTAAAGGTCTTACTCCAATTCCTGCTTCATGGGGTGGTTTCCCTGCTAATACACTCTCTACAGATATTGATGTATCTCGTTATGAGGTTAAGGATTCTTATGGTCTTCAAGTTGACCGTAACACTAAGTTCTTCCACCTCAAGTGTGTATTGTAATTAATTAATTAATTTGTAATGCTATGACTGATTTAAAAATGGCTATTCCTGTTGGAAGTCCTTCAAATAGTAACAATAATCAAGCTGCTAAACCAGCTAATAAGACACAAGCTCAAGTAGAAGCAGAAGAGAAAGCTGCACAAGAAGCAGAGCTTGAAGCTCCATATTATGCTTCTAAGAAAGTTGTAATTTCATCTGTTCGCAATTATTCTGCTTATCGTAGAATTAATATGCAAGCACTTGGAAAACCTAAAGCAACTATTGGTTCTTCTGTTAAGTCTGTACGTATTCTTATGAGTGATAAAGGTGAACTTGCTGCTTATTATCCAGAACTTATTGGTATGAGTGCAAATCATCCTGATTTCATCACACGAGTTAAAGGTTATCTTAATAACATTTTCTTTAATGTAGATGATGGTGACAAAGTACTTAATTGTTCTTTTAACTATAATCACAAGAAAGATTATTTAGCTATTCAAGCTCAAGAAGATAAAATTCTTGCTGAATATGATAAAGTTGACCGTTCTAATGAAGCAGAACTTTATAAAGCTGCTTGTAAGCGTGATGAAGCTCTTACTCATCTAGAGCAAACTAAGTATCGTTATGGTACTCCTGAAAACATTGCTGAGTATATTATTTATCGTCATTGTTTGAATTATCCTGATGTAGCTAAAGATGAAGCATTTATTAATAGCAATGCTAATCTTCGTTTCTATATTAAGGATGTTGCTAAAGAAGAGAATCGTAAGACTAAGCTTATTATTGAACGTAAGAAAGCTATTGAACGTCTTGTTGAACTTCAAAGTTCTCCTAGTAAAACAAACGCTGTTTATATTCAATATTGTCGTGTTAGTGGTCTTAATATTTCTGATGGTCTTGCTAAGTCTAATCTTGAGCAAGTAAACGACTTGATGATGTTTGCTACTAATGACCCTAAGAAGTTTAATTCTATTGTAACAGATAAGAATCTTCTTGATAAGGCATTTATTGAAACTTTGATTACTAGAGGTGAACTTGTTCGTTCTGATTATAATCAACAAATTAATACTCCTGATGGTCAGTTTATCGGTGCTAATATGAATGACGCTATTGCATATTTCAAGAATCCTGATAATGCTGGTTTAAAAACTAAATTAGAAAATAAACTTAAACTAATGTAGTTTATGAAAATATTAGAAATGCACGAAATGTTTAGACAGTATGCTCAACAAATGGGTATGCAAAATGTTAGAGCTATTTTGCCTGAACAAATTGATTTACTAATCAATAATAGTATTTCTGATACCATCAATCAAGTTATTACTCAAAACATTGGTATAACCAATGATAGAGTTATTAGTGACGCTTCAAAACTTAATCAAATCAACGCCTTGAAGTCTTTATATAAAGTATGGAAAGGTGATATATCCGCAGTAACTATCAAAGGTAAGGAGAAAACTAATTACATTATTAGTTTTCAACTTCCTTTGACTGCTTTAAAAACAACTGGTAGTTATACAGAAGATGGAGAAGTTGATACTGCTATTAATTTCTTATATGCAGTTGATTTATCAATTAATTATAAGAAAACTGATTTCATTACTAACATTTTTCCTATTCGTATTGTAGATGACCAATTTCTTGCAGATGTAGTTAATGATTTTGTTTTAGCTCCTAAAATGAGAAGTCCTGTGGCTTCTATTCATGATAATCTTATCGAACTTTATGTTGATAAGGCTGATGTAAAACCTGCTGATTCACAACCATTTGTTTTTAATGGTGTAAGTTGTAATGAACTTAGATTTAGTTATATTGCAAAACCTGCAAAAGTTAAGTATGCAGAAGATGTCGATGGAACTAATGTTGATTGTGATTTACCTGATTATATGCACGTAGATATTGTAAAACATGCAGTTGAACTTTATCAAATTGCTAAAGCTGGAAGTCTTGCAACAAGTCAACAAGCTCAACAAGCTCAACAACGTGAAGACATAAGAAATAATTATCGTGATGATGGTAATCAAAGACAATAATAATTTAAATAATTAATAATATGAGACAACTTTTTATTGTAAGCGCTGCCGCTACTATTGCTGCTGCTTCAGCAAGTGCTTATGACCTTACTCAAGTAGGTGCTGGTTCTCTTGGTATTGCAGAGCTTGGAGGTGATAAATATCTCGCAGCTGCTCCTACTAAGGACTTCGCTATTGCTTATGGTCGTCCTAATTCTCAAGCAGTAGTAGTCGCTGTTAATAAAGATACTTTGACTGTAACTAAGCAGACAAAGCAAGCTGGTACTAAGTTTAAAGCTAGTGTTACAATTCCTACTCCAGTTATTGGTAAGAATTATACTATTGACTTGGTAAAGATGGGAACAGAGAAGCATGAGCGTTATGAGTACACTGCTACTACTTGTGCAAAGGATGGCGATACTGCTACTTCTATCGCTGCTTATCTTGTTAAGGAATTGAATGCTAAGATGGAGAATACCAAGTATGGTATTTCTGCTTCTAATACAGCTGGTGCAATTACTGTAACTGCTACAGATTATGAGGGTTGGAATTTGGTAGCTGCTGATGATTTGGTTGGTGCTACTGTTACAACTACTGCTCGTGGTCAATATCCTACTTGCGATGCAGCTTATGTTAAGAATCTAGCTTCTATGTGTGCTCAGAACCGTGGTTTTGAGAATACTTATCAAGATGGTGCTAGTATTTATCCAGGTTATCCTATGACCGTAGATTCTGATGATTATAAGATTTATAATCTTCGTTTTAAGAATCCTCGTGATTATGGTCGTACTCGTGATGAAGCTGTTTGGCAAGAAGTAATTATTGCAGTTCCTACTGCAAATACTGAGTTTGTTACAGCTTTGGATAAGATTATTTAACTTCAATAGGTATTAGAATAGTGGAGAGTTGTCCCAATGGATGTCTTCTATAGGGCGGCTCTCCTGTTATAGTAACTATATGGATGATTTTGGTTCAGTTAATCAAATAGTATCTGATGCCATTAAAGATTCATCTTATGTTACAGTTCTAATAAGTAGTGGAGTTTATATACTTTATACTCTTATTATAAAACTTGTGGACTTGTTTAAGGCTAAAGACAGAAATAAGCCAATAGTCCAAATGGCAGAAGCTATTAAAGAAGTTACTGAAAATGTAGTCAAGCTTAATGCTGTTTTAAGTAAAGCTTTCCAAGATGCAGAAAATAAAGAAGCTGCTAAATTAAAGAATGTAATAGGAATTGCTTTTGATAGTTTTCAAGCTAATGTAATTAAATCTTGTAATGATGTTATTATTCATAATAATATTGATAAGAATAGAGATTTAATTAAAGAGAATTTGTTTAAAACTATTAGTACCGAATATTATAAACTTTATAATGTTTTTTCTGCTTATGATATAGATGGTGTAAATGTAGCTACAAAACTTAAAGATGAATGGGTAGATGATATATCTAAAGAATGTTTAGACATTATTTATAACGGTCAAGATAATACTGTTAGAATAAGTCAAATTAGTAATAAACTTAGTTTGATTGCTAATGAACATTCTGTTTATGTTAATAATAAAGTTTTCAATCACTGATTAATATAAGATGTTCTTATGTATAATTCTGATGATTTAAATATAATTCAAGAAGACCTTGAGAAGAAGGAGCTTATGTCTGTTAAGACTGAGGAAGTTCTTTCTTCTCAAGGTTATCTTGTTAATGAAAGTAAGAAATGTAAACGAGCTACTGTAAACATTCTTATTCAATGTTTTGACAATCCTGATTGTCTTGATGATGAAGCTAAGAAAAGTTTAATAGCTCAAGTTAATAATATTAAGTAGTAGTAACATGGAACAAATTAAAGTTACTGGTTTCTCTAACCCCCCTGTAGAAGAATCTAGTGGGAGTGTGTATCAAGGTTCTACTTTGATTGGTGATACTTATAATAAAGTTGTTACTAAACAAATTAGTAGAAATAGTACAGAAGAGATTTCTCCTGAAGTAGTTTATATGACTATTCCTAGAGAATGGGTTTGTACTTATCATCAACTTATTAATTATATGGCTGATGCAGGTAAAGCAATTATTGATGATTGTTCTTTTGCTTGTGAAGGTGATGGTAAGAAGTTGTTTAATTGTTGGGGATTGTTTAATTCGGCTTGCGCTGCTTATCAGCAACTAGATTATACTAAAGCTGAGTTTTTCCATAATTATGTAAAACAACAACTCGAAGAGTATTATAAAAATCTTGGTAAAGAGATTTATAACGGAGGTAATTATTATCCAATTACTCCTGATGGTAAACTTAAAGCTCTTTGTAGTTGTAGTGGCGGTAATGTTAGATTCACTGTAGATATTGATACAGGAAGACTTTATCAAGAGTATCTTGATAATCAAGATGATGATGAAGTATTTATAGTTCAAGATGATGGTCATTTGAATGTACAATCTGACAACAAAGTTTAGCCATCAAATCAATAAATTTTGAGGCAATTTCAAGTATGAACTTTCGCTTAGACCCAATTTATTTGCATTCTAAGTGGTTCATATAGCTCGCTTGATTAATTAATCAGCTTTGATACGAAAGTGTCTCAGAAGTCATTAAAATGAATTTTAGTAAAATAATTTGACATGAAACAATTTAGTAAAGATTTAGGTCGTGTATCTGTTGTTCCTAGTGGTGCTTGGAATAGTGATATAGAGTATGAGAAACTATCTGTAGTATATGATAAGTGTACTAATCTTAGTTATCTTGCAAAACAAAGCGTTCCGGTAGGAGCAAGTATTGATAATCGTGAATATTGGCAACCGATGAATGTTAGCGGTTATGCTGATAATAATTTCATCAATCTTACTACTGTAAGTAAAGATGGTACAATTACTGCTTACGAAAATATTAACGAAGCTATTGTTGCCGTTGTAGAAATTAATCGTAAGCCTGGAGCTGTACTTAGTTTTTATAATATTAATTCTGATAGACTTGACGCTCAACCAGAGTTTGAACTTTGGCAATTTAATTCTACTGATTTAACTAATTGGGAGAATGAAGAATATTGGAATAATATTTATTTTAATTGGAATGTATTTGTTGGTTGGTATGTTGGAGCTGATGCTCTTAAAAAACATGTGGCTAATCCTAATGTAGGTCAATATGCTTATGTCGGTACTAGTCTTAATGACGCTTTGCTCTATCAGTGCAGAACTAATGGTACTTGGACTAATACAGATACAAAAGTTCGCGACCATATTTCTGTTGTTGTTAAAGGCAATGTTGAAATTGGTTCTAACGGTAACTGGTTTAGTAATGGTAAAGATACTGGCATTCCTGCTACTCCTAAAGTAGATGAAACTCTTGATAGTATTACTAAAACTTTAGCAAATTATCAACAATTATTTGATAATCAAACATTAATAAACAAAGAATTAAATAACAATATAAAATCAAATAAAGAAATTATTGTTAAAAATCAAACAGATATTGTTGATATTAATAAGAAAATTGATACTTTTGTACCAGTAACAAACGAATATATTAATTCTTTGATAATAGAATAATATGATAGAAAATAAAAATTATGTAGATGATGTAGGTCTTAAAACTTTTGCTGACAAAGTAAAAGACAAAAACATTAAACAAGATTCTAACATCAAGTTACTTCAAACTCGCAGCACTCAGATGGAAGAATCCATCAAGGATATTGCAGTCAGTGGTGGTGCTAGCCAAGCTAATGCTGTAACCTATGACAACACTCAGAGTGGTCTAGATTCAGTCACAGCCCAAGGAGCCATTGATGAGCTTCAAACCAAGAAGTTCGACAAGTCCAACATTGCCCAAGAGTTAGGTGATTCAGAAGACAAGGTTGTCTCTCAGTTTGCCTTGCCTTTCCGAGAAGTTGAGTCTCCAGAGTTCATCAATGTAATAGTTGATGCAGAAGACCATGTACTTTTTGGTATTCAGCTAGATGGTTCTATAGAGTGGAGCAAAGGCATTCCTGCACCTATCAGAGCCAAGCTGCAAGAAATCATCAATAAATCTCAGCAAGACAAGACAGATATTCTCGAAGCACTCAATACAGCCAAGGAAGAGTTGTCAGCAAGCATTGCTGAGTTGCAGCAGAACAAAGTTGACAAAGAGGAAGGCAAGTCCCTCATTGATGATGAGGTGAAGGATTGCTTCAAGGTCATTGAGAACGAAGAGTTCATCCACGCCATCACAGACAGTGAGGATAGGCTTCTCTTTGGTATCTATAGAGAGACAGGCAAGCCATACTTCCCTCTCAATGAAATGTACCATGTAGAGCAGAACGAGGAGTTCC
>ERZ808277.40-NODE-40-length-100865-cov-22.133816_pt1 | contig 100865 bp, 77 predicted proteins | sample MGYA00521240_ERZ808277 | MGnify/ENA primary metagenome ERZ808277 (study PRJEB31516, sample SAMN03275599) | gut metagenome | biome: mammalia-associated habitat; material: feces | host: Papio cynocephalus | place: Kenya | collected 2012-07-17 ... | reverse complement strand
TATTTTTTCTGTTTATAGCCGAACTCTATCAGCAGTTCGTCGGCGAGATACTCATCGCTGAAACAATGCATATCCGCCACACCGTTACTGATAAGGTCGTAGGTGGTCGAGTCATAAAATTTGCCCAATGCGTCCTCGTAAGACAAGCCCGCTTGCTCCGCAAAGAGTTTGACAATGCGGGCGTATTTCATTTGTAAGACGGTCTGATTGGCTTGCATAGTTACAACATTTAGACTATCATTGCAGCACGCCTTTCTTTTGCATGAACGAGACCAAATCATCCACGATGTACTCTTTGGAGAACGTATGCAGCACATCGTAGCAAGGGACGATATATCCGTTGATGATATTCGCCCGTTGCATATTGTGATACACCTCTTTTGCGCTCCTGTTGAGGCGCAACGCCACATTATTGACGCAAAAGATAGTAAAATTGAGTATCTCGAAGTTCATAACCTATATAAGTACGACCTTTGTACATACACATTTCCGCCTGCAAAGATACACGTTTTTAGGCAAATATGCAAATGCTATTAGAGATGAGGGGGCAGAGATAGGGCGGGCAATACTATTGCCCTGCTAAGCAACAATATATTTTGACGCTTTCATAGAGGTATGAACGGCTTCAGGGTACGGTAAGGGTGGCTTGTGGGTATGGTTAAAGTATTACGAAAGTATTCATATCATCTGCTTATGTTCTGCTTATGTTCTGCTTATCCTATACGCAGGTCCCGATACAGACACGACAAAAGCATGAGGCAAACGCGACTTCTACAATGCCTGCCTTGACGAAGGAGTTTTTGATGTCTGCCGCAAGTGGTGTAAATACTGCTCCGGTGGACGGTTCCGCCAAGCCATTAGGATACTTGGATATGTCAGAGGAATCGGATTTGCTCAAGGCTCTACAGAAAATCGTAGATACGTCCGAGTCGGAAGCCACCTTTGAACATACCATTAGTCACACAGCAAAAGGTGGTATTGATGTACTCTATGACAGTGTAGTGAACAAATTGGTATTTCAGAAGAAACGGTATAGCACGAATGCTTACGGAGTACAGTCCGCAAACTATGTAGCCGGCACCGCAATTAGACTCAAGGAAATGGCAAAACGGGTTAGTGCTATCGAAGGTGCACAGCATTTAGCCCATAGCCAACTTCAGCAAATACAAACCCGGCAAGATAGCCAACGCAATCTGACAGCCTTCGTGATTGTCAGACGGCACTACTTTTAGGAACGCTGTCCTGAAAAGAGTAAAAACTGCATTGCTATCGGATAGTAAAATTAACCGCTAAAGCGCAAAGCCTAAAGAAACAACGGCATATACATTTGCATATCTCAAAGAAAAGGCGTATCTTTGCCACGTTGTTTCAGTAACTGAAAGCAGAAGCATAAGATATGAAAGTATTGATTATCACTACCAGTATGCGCCCTAAGAGCAACTCGGACGCATTGGCTAAGGAGTTTGCACGTGGCGCACAAGAGGCGGGCAACGAGGTGGAGACCATCTCCTTACGCGGCAAAGACCTGCGGTTCTGCCGTGGGTGCCTTGCCTGTACCAAGACCCTGCGTTGTGTCATTCGCGACGATGCACCCGCCATGGTGGACAAGATGCACGATGCCGACGCAATCGTCTTCGCAACCCCCATCTACTACTACGAGATGAGCGGGCAGATGAAGACGCTCCTTGACCGTGCCAACCCGCTCTACTCGTCGGACTACCACTTCCGCGACATCTATCTGCTCACCACGGCATCCGAAGACGAGGAGATGACGCCCGAAGGCGCAGAGCACGGCCTCAACGGTTGGATAGCCTGCTTCGAGCATGCACACCTGGCAGGACACGTCTTCGCCGGCGGTGTCACCGCCATGGGCGAGATAGAGGGACACCCCGCCCTCCAAAAGGCCTACGCAATGGGCAAGAGTATCCACTAATCGGATTCGCCCATTCAGTTCCTTTATGGTTGCATACGGTTCGTATGCAACCGTTTTTTATTGTATCATAGTCTATGACATCCCCATGCCCCATGAATCCGTCCACTCAACCCCGCAAAGCAGATTCCTACGTATCCCAAGATTTCCACAATAATACCCCGTCAAGAATGTCTAAAATTTACGATATTACATATCCGGCATCTCCCATTTCTCAGAAGGAAGTGAAAGAAAGACCTTTCCCAATCCTATTGACCGCTTGATGAGGAGTCGTTGAGGAGTCTTTGAGGTCGGCTTGAGAGGTCGTAAAACCATTCGCACAGGTTTCATGAGATTTACAAGACAAACAAGAAACAAAAGGTAACAAATAACAAGCCTACATTTTATAGCGGGTTAGGAGTATAGTAACATGGAAGATTATATATTGACAAAGAAGAGGGCTGCTCCATCAGAGCAGCCCTCTTTGCTTGCAAGATGTTCTCATACGATTGGGAACATCTTATGAGTTGGTTAGTATTACTCAACGATTTGACCCATCATGTTGTAGGTCTTGCCATCGCGGATAATCAATACCTGACCGTTGCGGACAATCTTCTCTACTGTTGCGCTGTTAGCGTTGATGTCATCCACAGAGGTGCCAACCTCTTTCCACGATGCGTAGAGCGTACCGGCGTAGTTGGCGGGGATAGTGGTCAGAGCATCGCCCTCGCACTTCTCATTGTCGAACCAGCCCAAGAATGTAGCACCCATTTTGGTAGGAGTCGGCAGCGTGTATTCCTCGCTGACGGTAGTCGGCAATACTGCATCGTGTACTGCTTGATAAGCCGCACCCCATGCCTCGGGCTTGCCCGCAGTCTCAAATCCTGCAACTTTTACTGCAAGAGAATTTGCAGGCGAGCAATTGAAGAATGCATGTGCACTCCAACGCCAAGGACTTTCTGTGGCATTAGCCATATCGGTACTTAGAGTATAACCTTGCTCAGTTGCTTGAGCATAGATATAATCGCCCAGCCATTTATATTCAGACGTTTCATCGGTCATAATCTTTTGCATAAATGCAGGTGCAAATGTAGATACTTTGTCAATAGGTTGGTCTGCACGTTTCAAAGAATAGAACTCATTGTAGTAGGGCTTGAATGCCTCCCAAAGTTCAGCATTGGTCGGAACAGCGGCTGCGACTCTACCGCCATTGAGTTCCCAGTTGATAATGCCTTCGGCACTTACCACTGCAATCTGCATAGTCTTGTAAGCACTAACAAAACCGATGATATTGTATTCAGCAGCCTCAAACTCTTGGTCAATTTTGAATGTGTTGTAGAATGTAAGTTCGGTCTCAGCGAAAGTACCCTTTACGGATTGCCTACCTTCAGAGGTGAAGGAAGCAGCATTCATAGTCACACCTTCCATCTTGATGTACTTGTTGATGTCAGCCATTGTGGGAACTGCGGTGATAACCTCAGGAGTAGGAACGGTACCCTCGGTGATGGTGAGGTCTGCAAGAGCAACGCTCGGCTCTATCTCCGGAAGTCCATTGAAGATTTTCATAGAACCTTTGATACCCTTTACTACCTGACCTGCTTGTAACTTATCCTTGAGGTCATACGAGTGAACGAGCGTGGTACCGGTAGCGTCTGCCACATAGATATTAGCACCATTGGCATAAACAACGGTTACCGTATTCAGGATAATCTCTGCTTTGTCGGCTGCGGCATTTGCTTCGGCGCAGGTCATAGCCTTGATGTAAGTCATCTCGGCAGCCACACTGGCTTTGCTGATGGTAGCATCGTAAGCGATAGCCTTCACGGTAGTGGTAGCGGTGATAGCAAAAGGAGCCTCGTATTTGGTGGACTCGATAGTCGGTTCTGCACCATCGGTGGTGTAGTAGATTGCCATACCTTCTGCTGCGGTGATAGCCACGTTCATCGTGCCCTCGAATACAGGGTCGGTAACGGTGAATACAGGAGCGTCAGGAGCAGCCACTACGGTAACGGCGCACTTAGCCGTGTAGGTAGTGCCCTCTGCGGGGGTAACGGTAGCCACGATGTTGGTAGTACCTACACCTACCGCGGTAACCAAGCCTTTCTCCACGGTAGCCACCTCTGCATTTTCGGTAGTCCATACGACAGCCGTAGTGGCATCAGCAGGAGTGAGTGTAGCAGTCAGTTGCTCGGTAGCACCCTTGTCCAAAGTAATGGTCTCTTTGTCCAAAGCAATGGCGGTAGCGGGGATTTCGGCTGCACTTGCATAGTATTCAATCTTGGAAATCTGTACAAAACCATTAGAACTCTTCTTACAATCGTAAGTCAGTTTGTAAAACATATCCTTAGTCGGGGTTGTTACTACATACGGTAGCGCGCCTTGAGCAGCAGTAACTGTGATGGTCTGTACATCTTGCGTAAAAGCAGCATCTGATGCTACTATCAAAGTGGTGGAGTTCAAATTTGCAACAGTAACTTTATCCAAAGTAACAACCACTTTTGTGATGGCTTTGTCAATAGCGGCTTTTGTGGTAATAGTTGCTACTGAAGTATTCTTTTTACTGCCACATTTGATATAATCCCAACCGTTGTTATTGTTGTTAAAGTTAACAATATCAACAACAAATTTATTAGTTGTGCTTGACCAACTATTGGAGTAACTACTTACTCCTTTTGAGTTGTAATCTTTGCCAAATAATGCAGTCTTATAGACTTCCTCTTGAGCAAAGATACTACCTACGCTCACTAATAGCGCGGCGAAAAAGATAGATAATCTTTTCATAATGAATTTGTTTAAATAGTTAATTGTTTGTTTTATATAATGATTTGTATCATTCGTTGGTGGGTATTATTCAAGCAAAGCGTTACAAGTTGTAACGCTTTCATTTGCCACAAGTAATCCCAAAGTGTGACAATTTGTCACGCTTTCCGTCCATTCTGCAATACGTAATTTCAGTTGACTACAAATTATAGTCAACTCGCAGCCTTCTTTCTTTAGGCGCGTCTTCAATACGCTCCAATACTCGCGCGCATTGTGGCTATCGGTTAATACTTGAATGACATCCACAATGGAGAAATACCATTTCTCCTGCTCGGAGTCCCATACGGTGCGGACCTTGCGGTCTTCAAAGAGTTGTATCTGCTGCTCGTGGTTCATGGTACTACTGAAATATGGACATACAGTAACGTTCCTTGAAACAAATGAGAGGCTGCTTTCTTTCACCATGAGCATAACCACCTTTTTCACACACAGCAAAACGAGACACACGAAGATTCGGGTGTTTCATCAAGTGAGGATATTGTGTTTCATGGCAGGTATTCATAGCGTATCAAAAGTGGCGTTAAGGATTCATGGAAAGAGGAGACGCTGAGAGATTTTTGAGGGGGAAACACGCACCAACACAACAAGTTTCGTTCCAAACTCTATAATGCCCTATTGCATTGTGTGTGACAAATCGTTGTGCAAAAATACTCATAACAAGCATATCTCTACATTGACGGTTGCAAAGTTACCACATAGTTTCCGGTTGAGCAAACATTTTGCAAGAAAAAATGTCTTGTTATTTATTTCGCAAAAAGTGCTGAGCGGGGACATCCCGCAGATGTTCCCGCGAGTCAAGATTTCGCTCTATTTTTGACACCCTGCACAAGGGATGAAGGAATTGACACGATGACATTCGCTTTGCCAACTAATTCCGCCAACAGACAGACGTCCCAGTTGTTCGAGAAGTTCGAGGGATGATGAGACAACTTAGACAAATCAGACAAATAGGCTAATTGGACTAAACAAATAAGACGAATAAACCCGTTGGCGGAATTAAGTACACTTTTCCACTCATTGTTTGAAGCACACAAATAAATTTTATGATTAGTTTTTCTTTTCTTTTGCCTGACCAAAAGAAAAGAAACCAATGGGACTCCCCCCCCCCTCAAAGAGGGGGCTATAAGCAGCCTTAACCTACAGAGTGATTTGTGTCGGGCGTTGCCAAAAATATAAGTCACTCAAATTTCGGCGGAGACACAACTCGCTACGCTCAAACAGTATCTCCGCGGACCGAAATTCTCGCTCCATTTTTGACACCCGACACAATGCCGGAAGTGACAAACCTGCTGGCACGCATAGTTTGATTTAATTCCGCCAACGGGTTAATAAGACAAATAAGACTAATGGGACGGAGAGGGTGGATGGGGCAAGCGGCTGCCGTGATACACAGGGTGATATTCGGGAGGCATTTGGGCGATATTCGGGAGGTATTTGGGTATGTCGCAAGTATTTTGTAACTTTGCGCCACTTTGTTTGCGCTTTTCCCTGCATAGGCATGAGGCGAACGGAGGCACAGAACATTATTAAACAGAAAACACTTATCTATCAATGAATAAGAATACATTCATCGGCTTTCTACTTATCGCCGTTATCCTTGTAGGATTCTCTTTGTTCAATCGTCCGAGCAAGGAACAACTGGAAGCACAACGTCATTACAGGGACTCGGTGGCCTTTTCCCAACAATTGGAGCGAGAAGCCGCCATACAAGAAGCAAAAGCGGTGCGAGCCGCAGAGAGTCTGGTTCAGCCGACCACGACAGAAGACAGCGTTCTGCTTCACAAACAGATAGAGTTGGCATACGGAGAGTTTGCCCCTGCGGCAACGGGCAAAGACGGATACACCACCATCGAGAACGAGTTGGTGCGTCTGACCTTTGCCAACAAGGGCGGATTTCTTCACAAAGCCGAACTGAAGAAATACAAGACTTACAAAGACACCGTCAATTACCTTTGTCTGTTTGAAGGGCAGGAACAGGCACTGAGTTTCACATTGGTTACCAACAACAACCGCGTGCTTCACACGGAGAACCTGTATTTTGTCCCCAACGCCATAGAAACGGAAGCAGACGGTACCCAGTTGCTTCGTATGCGCCTGTCGGTGAGCGAAGAATCGTACATAGACTATGAATACCGTCTGCCCAAAGACGACTATATGTTGCGGGCAAGTATTCACGCTGCGGGTATGCAAGATATTCTGGCTCAGAACATGACGAGCATGGAGATGCATTGGCACCAACTGATCCGACAGCAGGAGAAAGGGCGTAAATTCGAGGAGCGTTACGCTACCTTGCAGTATATGTTCAAAGGAAATGACATCGAGAACCTGTCGGAGAGCAAGAATGACCAGAAATCCATCAACAACAGGCTGCAATGGATTGCCTACAAAGACCAGTTCTTCTCGACCGTTATCATCCCTGACGATGCGTTCACCTCGGCTCAGTTGGAAAGCAAAGTGATGCCGAAAACATCGGACTACATCAAACAATACGACACCAAAGCCGTGATAGGCTTCGACCCGACGGGCAGCAAGACGACGGACATGCGTATATACTTGGGTCCCAACCACTACCACACGTTAAAGGCATACGACAAGGACGTGGACAAAGCCGACCGGCTGCATTTGCAGGAGTTGGTGCCTCTAGGTTGGAAGATTGTCGCATGGATCAACAAGATACTGGTTATTCCGATGTTTGACCTGTTCACATCGTGGGGATTGCATATCGGTGTAGTCATTCTGCTGATGACTATAGTTATCAAGTTGATCATCTTCCCATTCACATTTACGTCTTACCGTTCGTCGGCGAAGATGCGTGTGCTGAAGCCTCAGTTGGACGCAATCAACGAGAAATTCCCGCCGGAAAAGATGCAGGAGCGTCAGCAAGCCACGATGGCACTATATCAGAGAGCGGGTGTCAGCCCGATGGCAGGGTGCTTGCCAATGCTGTTCCAGTTCCCCGTGCTGATGGCAATGTTCTGGTTTTTCCCGACCGCCATTGAACTTCGCGGGCAATCGCTCTTCTGGGCAGACGATTTATCGACCTACGACGCCATCGTATCGTGGGATACCTATATCCCCATCATATCGGGAACGTTCGGCAACCACATCTCATTGTTCTGTTTGCTGATGACCATTACGAACATCGTGTACACTTATCTGAACATGCAGACCCAGTCGGGAGGCAGCGAGATGAAGATGATGAAGTGGATGATGTATCTTATGCCCATCTTCTTTATGTTCGTATTCAACGACTATGCCGCAGGATTGAGTTACTATTACTTTGTTTCTCTGCTTATCACCATCGTACAGACATATATATTCCGTTGGTCGATCAACGATGAGAAACTGCTCCGCCAGATGGAAGCGAAACAGGCAAAGAATGCCAAGAATCCGAAGAAAAGCGGGTTTGTTGCGCGGTTGGAGAAGATGCAACGCGAACAACAGGCTTACGCCAAAGAACAAGCCAAGAAACGATATAAATAAGGCAAGCAGTTGGCGTTTGGATGCAAGAAGTGAAACCACAGGAGCGAATAGTGTTTGTGGGGGCGGGAAAATTAGCCACCAATCTCTCCGTTGCTTTACAAAAGGCAGGTTACACCATCACACAAGTCTATAGCAGAACCGAAGAAGCCGCAAAAGCACTCGGAGAGCGGCTCGGTTGCGCATGGACAAACTGTTTGGAGAACATTACAAAAGATGCGGATCTATATATATATGCTCTCACAGATTCGGTTCTTCCGCACATAGCAAGCCTGCCTATAGGGAACAAGGAAGCCATACATCTGCATACGGCGGGTTCGATAGACAAGGACGTTTTCTCCACCAAAAAGAGATACGGGGTACTCTACCCTTTCCAATCGTTCAGCAAGGAACAGTTGGCTGACTTTTCGCAAATTCCGATATTGGTGGAGGGGTCGGACGAAGGCGTTGAGGAAATTATCACGAGAACGGCACGGAATCTTTCCGAGAAGGTGTACAAAGCAGATTTGGAACACCGTCAGCGACTGCATCTGGCGGGCGTGTTTGCCAACAACTTCACGAATTGCATGTACGCTATCGCGGAAGAGCAACTTCAGAAAGCAGGACTTCCTTTTGATATTTTACTGCCTTTGATCCAGGAAACGGCTCACCGCGTGGAGACCATTGCCCCCCGCAAAGCGCAGACAGGTCCGGCACGGCGTCATGACACGAACGTGATGGAAAAGCACATACAACTATTACAAGACGACACATCCTTGGAAACATTATATCGTATAATCTCAACAAACATCATGAACCATGAAGCATAAACTCTTATTTATCGGTTTATTGGCATGCAGTCTGTTCTCATGCAAAGACAAAGGAGAAATCCGCATTGTCACACTCTCCATGCCTTCTTCCTTCCAGGAAGAAGCGGACCATCTTCCCAGTATCAGCGTATGGGGGAACGGAGTGGATAATGCCGAATTCGTTTTCTCCGGAAGAAACGCGGACGGACAATTGGAATACCGTTCCAAGCAGGCATTAAGCAACGAAATAACAGGCAATGTACGTATTGTGTGGCCTTACAGTGCAGAAACAGAGTATGACGGAGAAGTCGTCACTTTGCGCCAAAATGATGTGCAGACTCCCTCGAAACAAGCCCTTTATACAGGCGGCAATGGTATTCACGAGGGAGAAAAAGCCGTTATCCCCATGCGTATGATGACTGCACGTATCCAATTGACATTCAGCAATCTTCCCAAAGACGAACAGATTGTGTCCGCCACGTTGCGGTTAACTGCCAAAGAGGGTTATTCATCGGATTTATTCTACCAGGAAGCGACTTACAATTTTGCCACCAACCTATTGAAACCCAACACTTCGATACAGCGTTCCGCCTTCACCACATACGATGCGGACAACCAAAGCGGGACGACGACACTTTATTTGGGTGTGTTTCCCGAATCGTACAAAGACTGCAATCTATCCGCCGAAATCATCACATCGGGAGGCAACGGACATAACACATTGCACGTATTCCCATTTGAGGGGAAGACTTTTGCCAAATCGCAGACCTATACATACGACATTGATTTCGGAACGACACACGAGACAGGTGCCGCTTATATAACGGATGCACGGGGTGTTGTTTCCTTAGGACTTCCCATTGAGATTGACGGTACGACATTTGCGCCCGTCAATTTAGGATATGACGAACTGCAATCGCCATTCGGACTGCTCTACAAAACAGGCGATTTCACAGGAATGCCCTACCACGAAGAAAACCCTATTTCTGACTATTGCAACGACAAAGTTTCCGCCACAACCACTCTTGTGCCTACAGGTTGGCGGTTGCCTTCGGTTGCAGAAATGCAGAAATTAGTATCTGCCGTCCGTTCGGAAGGCTCCATTTGTGGCAACACTTTCGGCTGGTGTTTTTCCGGCAAACTCTATCTGCCCGCCACAGGGTGCATTGAAGAGGACGGCACATCCACTGCAAGACTTCAGGAAGGCTACTACCTCATTGACGACAGGCAGAACGGAGCAGCCGCACAGGGTACGGTTCTGCACATAACAGACAGCGGGACACAGGTAGAGGCTGCAAAAGGCGGTGCCTACGCCATACGCTTAGTGAAAGAATAAGGCATTGAATAACAGGAACAGAAAACGCAAAGCCCTTCGGAAGAGGGGCTTGACTCCCCCAACCCCCTCAAAGAGGGGGCTATAAGGGGGCTATAAGCGACCTCTATCCATTGGTTTATTTGCGTCGGGAGGAGGAAGACACCCGACACAATGCCGGAAAGGAAACCTCCCCAACCCCTCCAAAGAAGGGGCTAATAATGCCAACACTTTATTCATCTCTCGATGAGGGGTCGTTGAGGTCGGCTTGAGGGGTCGTAGGCGTAAGCGACTTTCCATACATCTTCCAGCCATCTTGAAAGACGGAATTGACAACAGCCGGCATAGGAAGATCACTCGTCATGTGCTTTATCCATTGAGGTGTACGGGACATGTTGAAAACTTTTGCGGAAAAGAGTTGCTTGTTAATAAGTTTATTCTATCTTTGCGGCAATCCACCCTCTTGAAAAGGGTAGTATTGCAATTGATTATCACATAGAAATATAACCTTATAAATTACGAGCATGGACACCTACATCATCAAACGTGACGGTAAGGAAGAGGTCTTTACCTTGGAGAAGATCAAGGATGCGATAGCGAAGTCGTTTATTGCGTCCGATTCGTTTGCCACCCAGGAAATACTGACAAGTGTTTTGGGGCACCTGCGCATCCACAACGGGATCAGCGTGGAGGATATACAGAACCAAGTGGAGTTGGCGTTGATGCAGGAAGGTTACTTCAAGGTAGCGAAGAACTACATGCTCTATCGCAACCGCCATACAGAAGACAGAGAGACCCGCGACAAGTTGGAGTTTCTGATCAACTATTGCGATGCATCGAACGCTGCGACCGGCAGCAAATATGACGCCAACGCCAATGTAGAAAGGAAGAACATCGCCACCCTGATAGGTGAACTTCCGAAGTCGAACTACATCCGCCTGAACCGCCGTTTGCTGACAGACCGAATCAAGGCGATGTACGGTAAGGAGTTGGCAGACAAATACATCTCACTCTTGAACCAACACTTCATCTACAAGAATGACGAGACGAGCCTTGCCAACTACTGTGCGAGTATCACGATGTATCCGTGGCTAATCGGCGGCACGATCTCCATCGGCGGCAACTCGACCCCTCCGACGAATCTGAAATCGTTCTGCGGCGGCTTCATCAACATGGTGTTTATCGTATCGTCGATGCTGTCGGGAGCCTGCGCTACACCGGAGTTTTTGATGTATATGAACTACTTCATAGAACAGGAGTTTGGCGAGGACTACTACAAACGCGCCGATGAGGTGGTTGATTTGTCGCTGAAACACCGTACGATAGACAAAATCATTACGGATTGCTTCGAGCAGGTGGTATATTCAATCAACCAGCCTACCGGTGCGCGCAACTTCCAAGCCGTGTTCTGGAACATCTCCTACTACGACAGATACTATTTCGAGAGTCTGTTCGGGAACTTCTACTTCCCAGACGGAAGCCAACCGCACTGGGACTCCCTGAACTGGCTACAGAGACGCTTCATGCATTGGTTTAATCAGGAGCGTACGAAGACGGTGCTGACATTCCCCGTTGAAACCATGGCCTTGCTGGCAGAGAACGGCGATGTGAAAGACAAGGAATACGGAGACCTGACAGCGGAGATGTATGCGGAAGGCCATTCATTCTTCACATACATCAGTGACAATGCGGATTCTTTGGCATCGTGTTGCCGTCTGCGCAATGAGATTACAGACAACGGATTCAGTTACACATTGGGAGCAGGCGGTGTATCGACCGGTTCGAAGAGCGTGCTTACCATCAACCTGAATCGTGCCGTGCAGTACGCAGTGAGAAACAATATACCTTATCAGAAGTATATCGAGGAGATAGTTGACTTGATGCACAAGGTTCAATTGTCTTACAACGAGAACCTGAAGAGCCTGCAAGCCAAAGGCATGCTTCCATTGTTTGACGCAGGATATATCAACATAGGAAGACAATACCTGACCATTGGCGTGAACGGATTGGTGGAAGCAGCAGAGTTTTTGGGTATGAAAATCAGCGACAATGACGAGTACGCCCACTTTGTACAGGAAGTATTGGGTATTGTGGAGAAACTGAACAAGCAATACCGCACGAAAGACGTGATGTTCAACTGCGAGATGATACCCGCAGAGAATGTAGGCGTGAAACATGCAAAATGGGACAAAGAAGACGGTTACCAAGTGCCGCGTGCATGCTACAATAGTTACTTCTATGTTGTAGAGGATACGTCGGTGAACGTTATAGACAAGTTCCGTCTTCACGGCAAGCGTTATATAGAACATCTCACAGGCGGTTCGGCACTACATTGCAATTTGGAAGAACATCTCTCAAAGGCACAATACCGGAATCTGCTACGTGTCGCCGCACAAGAAGGCTGCAACTATTTTACCTTCAACATCCCCAATACGGTTTGCAACGATTGCGGGCATATAGACAAACGCTACCTGCACGAGTGTCCCGTGTGCCACAGCAAGAATGTGGATTATCTGACACGTATCATCGGTTACCTGAAGCGAGTCAGCAACTTCTCCGAAGCCCGTCAGAAAGAGGCCGCTTCGCGCTACTATGCCAATATGCATGACAATCAGAACGAGAAGCAATTTGCTTCTGTGGAAGCAAAATAACAGAAGGATTCACTTATCGGGGGTTGGCCACAGCCAGCCCCCTGTTTGTTTTCGCATACGCCCCTATGCTCAAATACACAGACTACGATATTGTTTTCAGAGAGATACCCGACGAGACGACCCTTGCCATCAATCTGAGCAGGTGTCCGAACCGTTGCAAAGGGTGTCATAGTCCGCAACTGCGTGAAGACATCGGCGAAGAACTCACGACCGATGCGATGGACAATCTGCTGAGCCGATACGGGAACAGCATTACGTGTGTGAGTCTGATGGGCGGAGACGAAGACACAGAGGCGGTAGATGCCATGGCACAATATATCCGCAGACATGGTAAGCATGCGGCATGGTACTCAGGGCGACAGGCACTGCCTCAGAACTTTTGTGCGGAGCATTTCGATTATGTGAAGGTGGGTCCTTATATGGCAGAGTACGGGCCATTGGATTCGCCGACCACCAACCAGCGGTTGTATCAAATAGCCGACGGAAGGCTCACTGACATTACACAGCGCATGCAGAAAAAGTAGAAACATTTCCTCAAAAGGAGGAAAACTGCATTTTGCGGCGGAATATCGGTAAATATCCCCCCATCAAGTGCTATATATTAGTGTATATTTGCGGCAGAATAATCATTTAATTTTGCTGTAATATGAAGAACACTTTCTGTGGCATCACACTGGCGTCCACACTGATTCTTACTTCTTCTCTCGGTTTACCGGCTCAAACGGCACCATCGCCTGAAACAGCATGGCACGATTTGAGTGTTAACGAGATAAACAGGTATCCATTGCATACCGACTTTTTCGTATATGGCAGCAAGGAGGCTGCTCTCAACCGTTCAAAAGAAACGGAACAGACGTACTTGTCGCTGAACGGTGATTGGAAATTCAAGTGGGTGGAGAATGCAGACGAACGCCCCACCAACTGTTTCGGTACAGACTATGACGACAGTGCCTGGGGAACGATTCCAGTACCGGGAATCTGGGAGATGAACGGATATGGTGATCCTGAGTATGTAAACATAGGTTTTGCATGGCGCGGTCATTTCGACAACAACTATCCGTATCCCCCGACAAAAGACAATCATGTAGGCACTTATCGCCGCACAATTACCATTCCGGACAGTTGGGACGGGCAAGAAATCATCGCACACTTCGGTAGCGCGACGTCCAATCTTTATCTCTACGTAAACGGACAATTCGCCGGTTATACGGAGGACTCGAAAGTTGCAGCAGAATTTGATATCACGCCCTATTTACACAAAGGAGACAATCTCATCGCAATGCAAGTATTCCGTTGGTGCGACGGCAGTTACCTGGAAGACCAGGACTTCTGGCGTCTGTCGGGCATAGCACGCGACTGCTATCTCTATCAGAAGAACAAGACCAAAGGGATTGACGATATCCGTCTCTGCGCAACATTGGGAGATGACGGCAGCGGATGCCTGTCAGTAACTGTGGATTTGCGTGGAAACGAAACGGTATATGCTACACTTATTGCTCCAACAGGCGAGGAAGCGGTTCAGACCATACAACCCAAAAACGGCAGAGCGGAATGGGAAATGCGTCTGCCCAAGGTAGAGGCGTGGTCAGCGGAAATTCCTACACTGTACACGTTGTTACTCAGAGTCGGAGATCAGTATGTTGCGCAACGTATAGGCTTCCGCAGAGTTGAAATCAAAGACGGACAGTTGCTGGTGAACGGCAAACCGATCTTGATTAAGGGTGTCAACCGTCATGAGATAGACCCTGACGGTGGGTATCAGGTCAGTCGCGAGCGTATGCTTCAGGATGTGCAAATCATGAAGCAACTCAACGTGAATGCTGTACGTACGAGTCACTATCCTGACGACCCGTATTGGTATGAACTATGTGACAAATACGGACTATATGTATGCGCCGAAGCGAACATCGAATCACACGGATTCGGTTATGAAGACTCCGCACCGACATTTACTCCGATGTTCGGCAAGCAGATACTGGAACGCAACCAACACAATGTGAGCCAATTCCGTAATCATGCGAGTATCATCATTTGGTCGATGGGCAATGAGACCAAAGACGGCCCAAACTTTACGACGGCTTACAACTGGATTAAGGGACAGGACTCAAGCCGTCCCATCCACTTTGAACAAGCGGGCAAAACAGGTATCAACAGCGACATTTTCTGCCCGATGTATTATCACCCCGATTCTTGCGAGGCATATCTGAATAATCCCAACTATCATAACAAGCCCCTCATCCAATGTGAATATAACCATGCTATGGGGAATTCGTCGGGAGGTTTGGAAGTATATTGGAACTTAATCAGAAAATATCCTCATTACCAAGGTGGTTTTATATGGGATTTCGTTGACCAAGCACTTCACCGCTACCCAAATGATCCGGAGTGCAAGCATATCTGCACGTATGGAGGCGATTACAACAACTATGACCCGAGTGACAACAACTTCAATTGTAATGGTATCATCAGTTCTGATCGAGAATTGCACCCTCAAGCCGAAGAGGTACGCTATCAGTACCAGAATATCTGGGTGACGGTATCTAATTTTGAGAAAGGTGAGATAAACATCTACAATGAGTACTTCTTCCGCGACTTGAAGAACGTGTATTTGCATTGGAGTATCACAGAGGACGGAACAGAAACCCAGCAGGGTATTGAGAGCAATTTGAAAGCAAACCCGCAAGAAACCATACAATTGACATTACCCTACTCTTACGAGGCTTTGGACAAAAACAAAGAGTGTCTGCTGAATGTACAATTCTGCCTTAAAGAGTCTGAACCCCTGCTTGAGAAGGACTATGTCGTAAGCCATCAGCAGTTCAGTATAACCCCGACCGTAATGAGTATCCAAACTTTGCCTAACAAAGCAATGAAAGTAAAGGCAATTCTGGAATTCGACCCGGTAACAGGCTTCATCAGCAGATACGAAGTAAATGGCAAGAAGTATGTAGAGAAAGCCGGTGCATTGCGTCCCAACTTCTGGCGTGCGCCAACCGACAACGACATGGGAGCAGGATTACAGATAGAGAAGAAGATGTGGCGTAATCCGGAGATGAAACTTATCTCAATGAAAGATGCAAAAAAGAAAGGCATAAGAACGGTTGTCGCAGAATATGACATAGTTAACACAAACTGCAAACTCTCTATAACCTACGAATTAAGAACGGACGGGAGTCTTCTTATCCGAGAGAAATTCAGTCCGATGGCAGACAGCATTGTAGTGCCGGTACGCATTGGATGGCGTTGGCAGATGGACAAGGAACTGGATGAGATACGCTACTATGGCAGAGGTCCTATCGAAAACTATGCTGACCGTCTGCACTCGCAACCGATTGGCATCTATACACAAAGTGTCAGCGAACAGTTCCATTCGTATGTCCGTCCGCAGGAGACCGGCTTGAAGAGTGATTTGCGTTGGTGGGAGATCTACAACTCGACAACTGGCAACGGTCTGAAGATTATGTCCTCTCAACCCTTTGCCGCTTCGGCTCTTCCCTACACCTTGGAGGAACTGAGCGAAGGCGATCAGAAAGCACAACGTCACCCTTACGAACTCAAGGAAAGCGGCTATACAGAGGTTTGCATCGACGGTGTACATGCCGGTATTGGCGGTATTGATAGTTGGAGCGGCTTTGCAGAAGCGCTGCCTGATTGGCGTGTGAAGAACGCTGAGCAAGAGTATGAATTCCTGATATGTCCCATGCAGAATAATCAGAAATGATGAAAAGATTGTGTTTATGTGTGGTGGCTATCTGCGTGATGCAGGTAGCCACTTGCGCAGATGAGAGAACATATTGGGCAGACTTTGCCTATAGACTCTCTCAGCCTGTGTTGGAACCGTTCTCCAAAGGGGAGTTGCAAGCCACTATGCTGACAGAGTTCAGTCCTTCGTTTGACAACAGACAACGGAAAGTGGTGTATATGGAATGTTTCGGGCGGCTGATGGCGGGTATTGCCCCATGGCTTGATCTCCCTGATGATAATAGTAAGGAAGGACAACAGCGCAAACAATGTAGGGAATGGGCATTGCGTGCGTACGCCAACGCTGTGGATCCCGATAGTCCCGACTGCCTGCTATGGGAGGGAGAGGGACAGATTCTTGTGGACGCAGCCTACATCGCCGAGAGTTTCCTGCGTGCCTACGATGCCCTGTGGGAGCCTCTTGACGAAACGACCAAAGCACGGTATATACACAATTTCCAGCAATTGCGGAAGATTGACCCTCCCTACACCAACTGGTTTTTGTTCTCTGCGGTGGTGGAAAGTTTCCTGGCAAAAGCAGGTGCTGAGTTCGATGTCTTCCGCATCAATACCGCTTGCAGAAAAGTGGAAGAGTGGTATGTAGGCGATGGCTGGTTTGCAGATGGAGAACACTTTGCCTTCGACTATTACAGCAGTTACGTGTTCCATCCCATGTACTTGGAAACGCTTGCCACCATGTCGGAACTTGGCATCAATACCCGTCTTGACTATCCTCGCTACTACGAACGGCAACTGAGCCGCACACAGCGCTATTCCTGTATCTTGGAGAGGTTCATATCCCCCGAAGGCACATTCCCTGTTGTTGGTCGAAGTGCCACCTACCGTATGGCTGTGATGCAGCCCTTGGCTATGATGGCATGGCAACAGACCCTGCCCGAAACATTGAGCAACGGACAAACCAGACACGCACTGAGTAAGGTCATGCACCGTATGCTCGACAAACAAAACAATTTCAACAAAGCAGGCTACCTCACCCTGGGGTTCTGCGGTTCGCAACCCGAATTGGCGGATTGGTACACCAACAACGGAAGTCTCTACATGACCTCGCTCATCCTTCTTCCGCTCGGACTCGATGCCAAGCACCCCTTTTGGACGGACAAGCCCGAACCCACCACGCAGGAAAAAGCATGGAACGGAATGTCTTTCCCGAAGGATCACGTAGCCGTTGATACGATTATCACTAAAGACAAATGGTAATGAAACGATTCTTTCTTTTCCTTGTTCCTTTCTTCGCATGGGGAACCGTGCAAGCAGGGAAAGCAGAACGTCTGCAAGACCAGCAGACTCTGACCGACACACTTTGTTATGTCAACCGCCATTGGCAGCAGACACACGCACCGGAAGCAACTGCCTTCTGGCACAATGCTGCTTACCACACAGGCAATATCGCTCTCTATCACCTCTCCCGCGAACAGGCTTTTTTGGAGTATTCACGATCATGGGCGGAGCATAACCGATGGCAAGGGGCTACCGAAAAAGACACGGCCCTTTGGCAATACAAAACCTATGGCGAAGATCAGCAGCACGTACTCTTTGCCGACTGGCAGACTTGCTTTCAGACCTACATCGACCTCTACAACATCTATGGCGACAAAGAACAAAGACAGCAATGGTTGGGACGAAGCCTTGAGGTGGTTAATTACATCCGTGACCATCAGGAGAAAGACTATTGGTGGTGGATTGATGCCCTCTATATGGGTATGCCCGAGATGAGTCAACTCTATGTGCTGACCGGTGACATTCGCTATATAGATAAGATGGAGGAGTGTTTCCTCTATACCGACAGTTTGCTCTTTGATGCGGAAGAGTCGCTCTACTATAGGGATGCACGCTATGTCTATCCGCAACACAAAACCGATAGCGGAAAGAAGGACTTCTGGGCTAGGGGAAATGGTTGGGCTATTGCCGCTTTTGCCAAAGTGATGCAGGATATTCCTCAGACCCACCCGCTCTACTCCACTCTGCGTAGCCGCTTCACTCGGATGGCGTATGCCCTGCGCGACCTACAGCAAGCCGAAGGCTATTGGACCCGCAGTCTGCAGGACGCAGACTTTGCCCCTGGCGAAGAGACCAGCGGGACAGCGTTCTTCCTGTATGGAATCACATGGGGCGTAAATCATAATCTGCTCAAGAAAGAAGACTTCCAGGTAGCCATCAGCAAAGGCTTCGATTACTTGCTCCACCATGCCTTGCAAAAGGACGGAACAGTGGGCTATGTACAACCTATCGGCGACAGAGCCTTGCCCGGACAGGTTCTCAGTGCCACCTCTACTGCCGACTTTGGCGTAGGTGCATTCCTCCTGGCAGGAACGGAGTATGTGCGCTATCTGTCGGAACAAACCGTGGAGGTATATCTCCACACGGAACAAGCCGCTCAGCGTATTCCTAAAGAGATTTACGGACAGTTCGCCGAGCATTTGGGTTCCTGCATCTACGGAGGAATATGGGTTGGAAAAGAATCAAGTATTCCTAATACCAACGGCTACCGAAACGATGTCCTGCAAGCACTCAAAGACCTCCATATCCCCGTCATGCGTTGGCCTGGAGGTTGCTTTGCCGACGATTACCATTGGCGCGACGGAATAGACGATCCCGCCTCGCGCCCGAAGATTGTAAACACCTATTGGGGAGGAACCACAGAGGACAACTCCTTCGGTACCCACGAGTTTCTCAATCTCTGCGAACTTCTCGGGTGCGAGCCGTATGTGAGTGCCAATGTCGGCAGTGGCAGCGTGGCGGAAATGTCCGACTGGGTGGAGTATATGACTTCCGATGCACAGACCCCACTGACGGAATTGCGCAAACGGAACGGGCGTGAAAAACCATGGAAGATTAAGTATATCGGCATCGGAAACGAAAGTTGGGGGTGCGGAGGACAGATGACACCCGACTACTACAGCGACCTCTATCGCCGCTATGCCGAGTTCGCACGCAACTATAGCGGAAACCGCCTCTACAAGGTGGCAAGCGGGGCAAGCGACTACGACTATGCATGGACGGAGACTCTTATGCAGAAAGTGGGAAGACGCATGAACGCACTTTCTCTCCACTACTACACCGTCAAAACATGGGATGGTGACAAAGGTTCTGCCACACAGTTCTCCGACAAGGACTATTATTGGACCTTGGGCAAATGCCGCGGTATCGAACCCGTACTGAAACGCCACTGCGACATCATGGATAAGTACGATCCCGAACGCCGTGTCAGTCTCTTTGTGGACGAATGGGGTACATGGTGGGCACAGGAACCTGGCACGATCGACGGACATCTCTATCAACAGAACACCATGCGCGATGCTATGGTGGCTGCCCTCTCGCTGAACATCTTCCATCAATACACCAACCGCATTGGCATGACCAATATCGCACAAGTGGTGAACGTGTTGCAAGCCATGGTAATGACTCGTGAGGATAGTATGTTCTTGACACCTACCTACCACGTCTTCCGTATGTATATGCCTCACCAAGAGGCACTGCATATCCCCATCACGATAGAGAGCAACACCATTCTGCAGCAGGCGGACGGTATCCTTGCCGATGTACCGCAAACCGATGCGACGGCATCTCTCTTGGACGATGGAAGCATTGTGGTAAATGCGTGCAACACCGACCTCTATAACTCGCAAACACTGCGGCTGCACGTGGGCAAAAATGGGTTACAGGTAGCGGAATCGGAGATATTGCACGCCATGCACCCGCAGGCACACAACACCTTTGCAGCACCCGATGCCGTAAGCCCCGCCCTGTTCAGCGGCTACCGCATAGATGGCGACTGCATACTATTGGATTTGCCGCCACTGTCAATCGTGAAACTCAAAATACAATGAATGCATCGATGAAATGAAGTCAAATTTGTAGATTAGCGAATCTGTTCCTTTCGGCATTGTGTCAGTACATCAAGCAATAAACACCGCAAAGCAGTAAGAAAGGAAATCATAGAACTGCAAGGCACAGGCATCAACCTTTTTGAGGTTGATGCCTGTGCCTTTTGATAGGATACTTACTCTTTGACGAAATAAATGGGATAGCAATCATTTTTAATTGTATCTGCATTCTGCTGATTCGGCTCATTAGTCTAATTAGTCCAATCCTTCCTGTAATCTTCCTTGCACTTGCCTGACTGCCAAGTAGCCGTTTGTGCATTCCTACGACCCCTCAAGCCGACCTCATCGACCCCTGAAGCACACTCCATCAGGTTTCCTATTCGACCTATTCGTCCTATTAGACACATTCCCCTATGAGACCTATTAGTCCTATCCGGCTCATTCGTCCAATCCAACCAATACTCTTAGAACGCACTGCCCAAGTCTTCCAAATCACTGATTTCCTGAATATAAAGACAAAAAGTTGATTTTTTGCAAAAAAAATGCTCTATCCGTAAAGCGGCTTACTTTATTCTCTTATTCGGATTATTTTCAACTTTTCTGTCATGGGCAGGGTCTAATTTTGCGACCGAGAAAATCGCAAAACAAAATGAAAAAACCTATGTCTATTATCATGCCTGCCTTTGTGTTGCTTATGGTAACACTTGGGGTGGTTGCATGCAATCCCAACAACGAAGTAAAAGAAAATCCCACGATTACACTGGAATTGAGTGCTGTCGGCACCAACAATGTTTCGTGCTTGGTTACTATTAAATCTGACGAGGAAGTGAACTTTGCCGGTTTGCGTTATTCCTTGGTGGACAGCGAAGAATCGTTCGAGAAATACATCACATCCGACGAACTCATTGGAGAAAACTACGTGGACATCACCAATATGGGCAAGCGCAAAACCTATCGTATCATGGCTTTCGCCGACATTGTGGGTCAGGATAGTTTTGTCTATTCCAACACCATAGAAGTAACAACCGGTGACCCCGTGGATTTGCAGTTGGTAAGCAAAAACGACAATAGCATTACTTGCAAACTGGTGGTAAACACACCCATGGAAGTCTATATTAAAGGATATACTTGGAAGAAAAAGAGTGCAAAAGGAGATCCTGAAATCGTTTATGTGGATAACAGCGAAAAGGAAACCGAGTTCACCCTCACAGGTTTGGAAAAACATCAGACCTACACATTGACCGCCTTTGCACAAGTCGAAGGGAATGACTCGTTCACCTACAGCGATCCGTTGGACGTATTCACGGGCGAAGTGGTAGTGGATGGTGACTATCAGTTGGTATTTAGCGAAGAGTTCAATGGCACTGGCGCACCCGATCCCAACATCTGGAGTTTCGAAGAAGGAGAATATATCCGTAACCATGAGCCTCAGTTCTATAGCAAGAGCGTGGAAAACGCCTACCAGGAGGACGGCTGCTTGCATATCGTGGCACGCAAAAACCACATGGGAAGCGATGGCACGGTACACAACTATACATCTGCCAGCATGACCACAAGCAAGTCGTTCGTATGGTGCTACGGGAGAATGGAAGTACGTGCCAAAATCCCGACAGGATCCGGACTGTGGCCGGCTATCTGGATGGTAGGTAACGACTACAACTGGCCGAGCAACGGAGAGTTGGACGTCATGGAATACTACCGCGAGAAAATCCTGGCAAACGCAGCATGGGGAAGCAGCAAGCAGTGGACGGCTATATGGGATTCCTCTTCCAAACCGATGAGTTACTTTGAAGCGAAGAACCCCAATTGGCGCAATGAGTTCCATATCTGGGTCACTGAATGGGACGAAGACTACATCCGAATCTTCCTGGATGATGAACTGCTTAACGAAATTGACTTGAACAAGACCTACAACCAGGGCGGATACAAAGGCAATACGGAAAACCCGTTCCGCTACCACAAGGCAGGTTGGGGCGACTATATCTGGCTCAACTTGGCATTGGGGGGAGACAACGGTGGAACAATCGACGACTCACTGCTACCTGCTACCTACCTCGTGGACTATGTACGGGTATATCAGAAGCAACGTCTCCCGGAATAATGACAACACACAAATAACTTTACATAACTAACCCTATTAAAAAACAACAAAATCATGAAAAAGAACATGTTTTGGAAGGCAGGGTGCTGCCTGAGTGCTATGCTCTTGAGCGTGGCTATGATTAGTTGCAATGGCAACAATCCTGATGATCCGAATGTAGAACCTAACCCAAGCGGAAACAATGACTTGGTACTCTCCGTTTCAAGTGTTAACGTGGGACAAGGCGAAGACGCTAAAGTAGAAATCACTTCCGGTAATGGTGGTTACATCGTTATCAGCGCAGACGAAACAGTGGCTACGGCTACCGTCGCAGGGACAACCGTTACAATCCACGGCGTGAAAGGCGGAAGCACAACTATCAGCGTGAAAGACGCCGCTAAGAAGGCTAAGCCTATCGCAGTGAAAGTATCAGCATCGGGTACGAACAACATCAACACTTCTGTTATGTACACCATTGAGGCTACATCAGACGAGTGGAGTCAACAAGGAGATGCATGGGGAAACACATGGGCTAATTACAAAGGTCCTAAAACTTACGATCCATCTCCTATTTGTACAAAACGAGACTATGTTGGGCATGCTAATAATTGGTTGAAATACGACAATGACGACATTAAAGAGTTATTCGAGGCAATAGACGATGATAATGTCTTTGTATGTGCCGGACTTGGATATGAAGGAACTCTTGACTTTGGACATGCTGCTATAGTATTGTTGCTCACCGATGAAGATGACCCTGCGCATCCTGGTATGAAGAAAGTTACAGTTTTAAGTACAAATGCTGCTGCTTATGTAGCATGGAATGGGTACACATCCACTCCTGGCACAGCATGGTATGACCCATCAGATGGCAGTTTCACCATAAAGAACTGTAAAGGTCATCTCGGATGGGAAAATGGAGCGAAGCCTTTTGAATTTTGCGCAGACCGCAAGTACACTCCTCAGAACTAAAGTCTAACAATCTCCTTGCCTGCTCACGGGCAGGCGGGGAGATTATTATTGTTTTATTTCACCATGAAACGCGTTTACTTATCTATGGTAGCGGCAAGCCTGAGTCTTGCTCTCTTTGCTACCGATTACAACGTAAATTCAGCAACTGCTGAAGACATTCAGATCACCACAGCGGGTACACACCATCTGATCGGTGACGGTTCACAAAGCAAATACAAAGTCGTTGTTGCCGAGAACCTCGGCGACGTTACACTGCTTTCTTCCAACGTAAAGGCTTATCCTGAGACCTCGAAGGGCTCGGGATTGGTTATCGGCAAAGGCACGAACGTGACTCTGAAATTGGACGGTACAAACTATTACCGCGGAAAATCGGGCGGCGCAGGTATTCAGGTGCTTGGTACGCTGACGATTGAAAGCAACGGCAATGCAGCCGACTCCCTCTACACACAAGGTTCCGATGCTGCCGGTATCGGCGGTCAGAAGAGCGACAGTGTAGGTGCCATCGTGATCAACTCAGGCAAAATCTACTGCCTTGGTACGGGCGCCAGTGCATCGCTCGGTGCTGCCACGGGAAGTGCTTCCTATATGTCTGCCGTAACTATCAACGGAGGTTATGTGGAAGCCTACAACAATACAAAGGGTTGTGCAATCGGTTGCGGCACAAGCAACAGCAAAGGTTTCGGAACGATCACCATCAACGGAGGTATCGTGATAGCGACAACCAACGACCCTGCCGCTATCGGTACGAACTACAACATTAAGGCTGGCGGCAAGATCTACATCAACGGAGGTACTATCTATGCAACCTCCGGCGGATATGTAGCAGACATCGGCGAAGCGTACGCTTCCTCTATCGAAGAGATGGTGGTGACCGGCGGTGCTATCTATTGCCTGAAGAAAGGGACTATCTCATCGAAAGCAGTGGACGCCAACGGCAATGCGGTGAAAGCATTCACCACCACCCTGAAGGGCGTGAGCGAGGCTACACGTATTGAGTACGGTCAAATCACGGGAACAGACTATTCAGTGGTTCTCGGCACGGACTATGGTATCAAGGACGCTTACACGAAAGCAGACGGAACCGTAACGTTCTTCCTGCCGGAGTATCCCGAAGATGCAAAGGCTGTCATCAACACCAAGGTTATTGACCTAAACAACGCCATCAACATCACGGAAGCAGGTTCTTACACAGTCGAGGGAACAGGCGCAGCAACAAGCAACGGCATCAACGTAGCCGCCAACTTGGGTGATGTCTATCTCAACATGGCCAACGTGAACATCACGACGGCAACTGCAATGAACATCGGCGCAGGCTCAAGAGTAATTCTTATACTCAACAACGTGGAGTTGAACGGTGCTGTTGTATGCAACGGCGAGTTGGTAATCAACGATGCAGCCATTAAGGTAACGGGCAACGTATCGGGTACAGGCGTTATGACCATCAACGGCGGCACACACTATTTCAAGGGTGCGAACACCATGAGCAAAGCGGTTGTCAACGGCGGCAGCATCGAGACACGCGATGCAGCAGGTGCGCTTGCAGGCTGGACGAATGCAGTAAACGGCGAGAACAAGGCATTGGCATTGTTCACCGCCAACTTCAACGGCTTGGCAGGCAAGAAGATTATGAACGGTAACGTACGTGGCACGGGCTATGAATTCGACCTCGCGACCTCTTACAATGTAGTTGATATGTACACCGGCGCAGACGGCAATGTATATCTTTACATCCCCGCACCGGTTCCGGCAGACGCTGTAGCCGAGTTCAACACTTTGGTTACTATCTACACACAGGAGACCGAGGCAATCAACATCACCGATGCAGGCAAGTACCGCATTGTGGGCGAGGGTGACGGAAGCAGTGCACAGAACCGTACTTCTTTCGCTATCAACGTGGCAGAGAACTTGGAAGGCGATGTGGACATCACCATTGAGAACGTATATATCAAACCTGAAGGCAAGGGCAACGCATTCAACATCGGTGCAGGCACGAACGTACTGCTCCACTTGGAAGGCTACAACCGCTTCGACGGACGAAGCAGTTCCGCAGGTATCAACGTATTGGGCAACCTGACCATTGACGGCGAGGGTACACTCTACTGCCAAGGTGACTACGGACCGGGTCTTGGTGCCGTATCGAAAGCCCACATGGGCAACATCACCATCAACGGCGGTGAGATTATCGCCAAAGCAGGCAACGAGTGTGCCGGCATAGGTGGAGGAAACAGCACTTATATGGGCAACATCACCATCAACGGCGGTTACATTGAGGCAACCGGAGCCGTATATGGTGCCGGTATCGGCAGCGGTATCTACTCCAAGGGTGCCAACAACGACACAGAAGATGCCATCATCACCATAACAGGCGGAACAGTCATAGCAAAGAAAGGCAATCCTTCCAAAGGCGCAATCGGTCGCGGTGAAGGTTCTTCCAGCAAGATGAAGATTGTTATCACCGGTGGTTCCATCTATACTTACGGTGAGGCTATTGCTCCTGCTCCGGTTAATTCATTGGAGGAAGGCGAGGAAGTAGTACTCTTTGAGGCACAGTTGGCAGACCAACCGATGACACGCATTTACGGCGGTCACGTAGGCACCATCCAATTGGGTAAGGACTATGGTATGAACGACGTCTATACCGATGCAGAAGGCAAGTTGTTCTTCTATCTTCCCGCACAGGAAGAGGGCGTAGAGGTGGTTCTCTCCACGGAACCCGACCACGGCACAAGCATTGCCAACACAGAGAACAATGTTCACGTATATGCCCTGACAGGTGCTATCCGCATCGAGGGCGCGACGGGACAGGCTCTCTGCATATATGACTTGAACGGTCAGTTGGTAGCAAGCCAGCAACTCGGCGCAGAAGAAACTATTGCACTGAACAGCGGTTTCTACCTTGTGAAGGTAGGTAACGGTACAGCCAAAGTGGTTATCCGCTAAACACAACAAAGCAGAGATGGAGGGGCAGCGATGTCACTTCATCCCTGCTTGATTAAAGAAACATCACAATAACATAACAATAATACATCTATGAAAAAACATTTTCTTATGCTGGCAGCCGCATGTGCTACTCTTCCCGCTATGGCAGAGTACAAGGCTGAATTCAACACAGACGAAGCAACTGTCATCAACATCACAGAGGCAGGAAACTACCGTGTTTACAACGAATTGTTCGCACAAACCAACGTACCTATCGTGGTAAGCAGTGATATTGCAGACACCGTGTTCATCACCTTGGAGGACGTTAACATCGTTCCCGAGGAGGACGGAAGCGCCCTGGTTATCGGCGAGAACTCGGTAGTGGTAGTGAACTTGGGCGGCGAAGACACAGAGAGTATTCTCAAGGGCAAGAACGGTTGCGGTATTGAGGCAATGGGTGACTTAGTCATCAACGGTACGGAGAACAACCTGCTGACCTGCACGGGTTCAGGGCGTTCCGCTGCCATCGGAACAACAGGCAAAAGCACAGCAGCCGGCAGCATCACCATCAACGGCGGTGATATCACCGCCAAGGCAGGCAGCGAGTCAGCAGGTATCGGCGCAAGCAACGCAGGCCGTTTGGGTGACATCACCATCAACGGCGGTTATGTGAAAGCAACAGGCGGTGCTTATTCATCGGCTATCGGTGCATCTTACGTAAGCAAGGGAACAGCCACTATCACCATCAACGGTGGTATGGTGGAAGCACAATCAGGGTACTACTGCAAGAACAGTTCTATCGGTAAAGGTAACGGTACTCACAGCGGAACCGTGTCCGTAGTTGTTCTTGGCGGTTCTATCATAGCCAAGGGCGAAAAGGGTGCCATGGACGGTGTACTTTACAAACCTACGAACAACAATGATGACGTGGTATTGTTCACATTTGTTTTGCCAGATGCCCCTGCGACGCTCGTAACGGAAGGTCATATCGGCGATATGAAGTTGGGTGCTGATTACGGTATCAAGGACGTTTACACCGATGAGGAAGGCAAACTCTATTTCTACCTGCCCGAGACAGCAAAGAACGCTGAAGTGGTTATCAACGGCGTGAAAGTACAGGAAGCCGGTGAAAGCGGCGATGAAGAAGGTAACGGTGTGGAGAACACATTTGGTGACAAGACCAACATTGATATCATCAACACCGTTAACGGGCTCATCATCAACAACACCGAGAACAATCCGGTATCTATCTGCGACTTGACAGGCAAGACTGTTATGGAAGGCGTTGTCAAAGACAACGAGCCTATCCAATTGGCTGAAGGCTTGTACATTGTACGCGTAAACACTGTAGGAAACTTCAAGTGCATCGTTAAATAACAATCCTATTAATTCACTTCTCTGCCTCGTCGGGAGACAGAGAAGTGAATTATATTTTGCGTTTGTTCTATGAAAGGAGTATTTCATTAAGAGTATTTATAGACGTCCTAGTTATTCGAGAAGTTCTAGGAATTGCTTTTAATCTCTCTGTGAGAAGTCGTTGAGGGGTCGTCCAAGTCTCGATGAGGGGTCGAAGAAATTAACAAATTGACGATAAGACCTCCCCACCCCCTCCAAAGGAGGGACAAAAAACATCTTACTGATTTCCAGTTTAAGGTTCGATGCAATTTCGAGGGGATTGACAACCGGAGATTTAACAGAAAACGACACGAAAACTTTCAGGGATAAACCCATCAGAACAGAGAACAAACGTTAATTACTACAAAAACACGGGAAACAGGATTCCGAACTGCAATGAAAAACGTATTTACTTACACACTGATTTTACTTTTTGCCCTGTCTGCAGCAAGTTGCAAGCACAAGGAAGTGCGCACGACTTTTACACCTGGGCAATACTGGTATGACAACCATAAACAACTCATCAACGCACACGGCGGCGGTATTCTTCCATACAACGGCACGTATTATTGGTTTGGCGAATACAAATCGGATACTACGAGCGCAGCGATGACAGGTGTAAGTTGCTACTCCTCGAAAGACCTATACAACTGGAACTATGAAGGCATCGCCCTGAGCGTATCCGACGACCCGACCTCCGACATTGCAAGAGGTTGCATACTGGAACGCCCGAAAGTGATCTACAACAGAGCAAACAGACTGTTTGTGATGTATTTCCATCTGGAACTTCGCGGACAAGGCTACAGCGCAGCGCGCGTAGGCATAGCCGTGAGCCAACACGTAGCAGGACCTTACAAATTTCTGCGTTCCTACAGACCTAACCCAGGTGTTCAGCCCTTGAATCTCACCATAGACTCCACCTTGAAACCCATAGGCGAGTATGAATGGTGGACACCGGAATGGACCGAAGCCGTACGCAAAGGTCTATTCACAGAACGCGACCTGAAAACAGGACAAATGTCGCGCGACATGACCCTCTTTGTTGATGACAACGACAAAGCCTACCACATCTATTCTTCCGAAGAAAATCTGACACTCCATATAGCCGAACTGACGGACGACTACCTTATGCACAACGGACGCTATATCCGTATAGATGCCGGCGGTCACAATGAGGCACCAACTCTATTCAAGAAGGACGGCAAATACTTTATGATAACCTCGGGTTGCACGGGTTGGGCACCCAATGCAGCACGCCTGCTGACAGCCGATTCGATTATGGGCGAATGGAAACGTCTGCCGAACCCATGCAGAGGGGATGATGCAGAACTGACATTCCACAGCCAGAGTACATACGTATTGCCCGTGAACGGCAAGAAAGATGCTTACATATTCATGGCAGACCGTTGGAAACCCGAATGCCATACGGAAGGAACTTATATTTGGCTTCCTATCCAGTTTGAGGACGGGCTCCCCTACTTGGAATGGAAAGACGAATGGGACTTGAGCATCTTTGACAAACAAGACCACAACGCACAACAGCAATAATACCTTATGAAAAGACTAACTACATTATTCTTAGCCGCTATCGTTTCGTGCCTGACGTTTGCACAGGTGGATACAGAGTTCTGGTTTGCCTGCCCTGATTTATCAGCGATACACTTTGAGACGAGTATACGCCTATGTGTGACCACCTTTGATCAGCCGGCCACAGTAACCATCAGCCAGCCTGCGAATCCCTCGTTTGCAGTTATTACGGAGAATGTGCCTGCCAACAGTTACAAAAACATAGACTTGGGAAGTCTTCTGAACAAAGTGGAGACGACTCCGGGTGCCGTTCGCAAGACAGGCTTGCTCATCCAATCGACTTCCCATATAACCGCCTATTATGCCAACTACCGAGACAACAGCGAGATATACTCTCTGAAGGGGCGCAATGCATTGGGAACGGATTTCGTTATTCCGACTCAATACAGTTATGAAAACAGCGACCAATACGGCGGCAGCTCGTCGGTGGAGATCGTTGCGACCCAAGACGGCACAGAAGTGACCATCACTCCGAGCCATGCGTGCGTGGGTTATCCAGCCAACAAGCCATTTACCATAACGCTGAATCGGGGAGAATCGTTTGCTCTGCGTGCGAAGTCGATGACTGCGTTAGGGCATCTATTCAACACGCGCATCAAATCCACCAAGCCCATTGCCGTAAATTACACAGACGACTCCGTAGCCAGTCCGGGTGTTGACCTCATCGGTGATCAACTGGTACCTATAGAGTTGGCAGGTCAGAAATATGTAGCAGTACGCTATGCGGGAAAAGTGGAAGAACTCTACTTCTTCCCCACAACAGAAGACTCGACACACATCTATGCCAACGGTACGTTGGTTGACTACATTGCAGGCAATGCGGATGTAACAAAAGCCGGCAAGGCCAAATTTGTCCTGCCCACGGGTGCGACCTACATCACGGCAGACAACCCGATTATCGTACTTCAGGTGACCAGCAACGGCACAGAGCCCGGCAGTGCGATTCTGCCTCCAATAGAGTGTACGGGTTCGGACGAGATTGCTTACAAGTTTACGCAATCATCGGGTGCCTCACTGAGTATCGTAACCAAGACGGAATATGTGGACGGATTCACCATCAACGGACAAGCCTACCTGCTGCCGAAAGAGTATTTCACTCCGGTGCCCGCCGCTCCCGAATGGTCGTACACCTACAAGCCGGCTCCCAATGCTTCGCAGATACTGCGCGTAAAGAACAGCAAAGGGATTTTTCATATGGCCGTGATTGACAATCCAGGTACCACATGTTCGCTGGGTTATTTCTCAAACTTCAATACCGTTCCCCTTGGTATAGGAAGTGACAAGCAGTATTACCTTGACGGCAACGAACTACACTTGAGTATCGCCAATCCCGAGGAGTTCACAGACATTGAATGGTGGGGACCAAACGGTTTTCATTCGACAGAAGCATCACCCGTTATCCGCGATGTGACGGAAGCCAATGCAGGGACCTACGTAGTTACAGCAAGCCACAAGGAAGGCTGCCGCACCACACCGGACACTATGCGTGTGAGCATCTACAAGCCGAGAAACCACTACGTAAGTGTATGCTACGGAAACACCGACTCGATAGAGGCTGAGGGTGTAGGTCCTTACAAGTGGATTCCAACGACATTACCCAATGAGAAGAAAGTGCCTATCAATACAACAGAGGACGGGATATACGTGGTGGAAAGCCATAAGTTGGGCGTCAACCGCATCAGCAATACGGCTTTCAGGAACGAGAACAGCCAGCCAGGCGATGTGCTTTGGCAAGAGACGATTGTCAACGTGACAACGGATGTGGAGAATGCCATCTCGGGCATATTCACCACTCCTGACACGCTGACCGCGCCGCGACTCTACTATACCATCAATGATGTGAAAGTGGGAGAATCGTTCACTCCTTCCGCTACCGGCACCTTGGCAGAGTTTGCGTGGACACCCAATGCAAACACGGCAACGCTGAAGATTATGGCAGAGACGACATCGCCTGCCGGAGCCTATGTGGAAGCAAAAAATCTTTCTTTCGCTCCCGTATATGCCGTTACGGACTCGTTCTTCGTGACCGTCCGCGACTCGTTGATCCCCACTATCACCGGTGATCAGTATATTTGTTCGGGCAAAGCCGTTGTGAGCGTTGACGGTGACTATGACACCTATCAATGGAGCAACGGTTCAACCGAAAAAACAACCACATACAATAATTTTGGTAATATTTGGGTAAAAGTAACGAAAGATGATTGTCATGGCACAGGTTTTGCGGAGATTTTTAATCCTGCTGCATTGTCAATTGTGCTTGACCCGCTACCGAAGATTTGTCATGGGGACGACACATTGACAGTTACCTATCAGTTAGGTTCGGGTTCGCTGGCATCGTACGATATTCTCTTTGATGCACAGGCACAGGCTGCAGGTTTCGCGGAGGTACGCAACCAAGTACCTAACGGGACAGATTTCAAGATAGGAATCCCTGCAACCGCTCCTGCCGATGTATATAATGCACGTCTTGCATTCCTTGACCCGATATGCCAAGACACCTCGGCTCTACCCATTGAGATTGCAGTGCGTTACAGGGAGACCATCGTACAACGTTGGAACGATGTATTAGGTATTCGCAACGCTGACTACAACGACGGAGGTCACACCTTCACCGCCTATCAGTGGTACAAAAACGACGAACCGATAGCAGGAGAGACACGGTCGTATCTCTATGTAGCAGGAGGAACACTCAATACGGCAGACGTTTACACCTGCCTGCTTACCCGAGAGGACGGCACACAACTCTTCACGTGTGACTATTCGCCCATTGCAGACCCAAAGGCAGATGACCCAATCGTATTGGGATCATCGAACAATGTAGCCCCAAGCGAGCAAATACGCGTCCAGAATCTTCAGCAGGAGGCACTTGCCACGGTTTACAACATATTCGGCACCGTAGTAAGCACAACAATGCTCACTCCCGACGAAAACGTTCTATACGCCCCTGCCGAGACTGGCATTTACCTACTACACATTGAGAACAAAGAAAACAACAGAAAACCAACCACATTCAAACTGATTGTACATTGACACCATGAAGAGAACACTTCTTATTATGCTTACCTTATACCTACTCTATCCGTATGCGTTTGCACAGAAGGATACGGAGTTTTGGTTTGCATGCCCCAATATCGTTGAGGGAGGAGGCGCACACTCTGACAACCACATGAAACTCTGTTTCATCTCCTACGATGAACCAACCGTGATTCGCATAGAACAACCTGCAGCCGATCCGACAGCGTTCTCCTATTTCCCACCACAGGTTATCATGATGCAACCCAACCAACTCACTGTGTTTGACTTGGCTCCCTACAAGGGATATATCAAAGACAACATGGGCGGCGTGAAACCTTATGGACTATACATCACTGCAGATCAGGAGATCATGGCTTACTTCATCAACACCAGCGACGACTGCGAAGCCTATACCCTGAAAGGCAAGAACGCTTTAGGAACGGAGTTCGTGATTCCTATGCAATATGATTACACAAATGCATACGGAGGACACAATTACATAGAAATGGTCGCCACGGAAGACAATACGGACGTGACAGTGCAACTCATGCCGGGGGTGACGGTGCAGCAAATGAATGCCGACGCAAACAATCAATTGCACGTCACACTGCAAAAGGGTTGGACATTCACAATCCAATCGTCAAGCACCACAGGCAGCAAGCACTTGCATAATACGCGCATCTATTCGAACAAACCCATTGCCGTAAACAGCACTGACGATGGTGTGGAACCGGGAGATTTGATGGGAGACCAGATACTTCCGGTGGATATGTTGGGAACCAAATATATTGCCATAAAGAACGAAGGACAGACCGAATACCTCTACTTCTTCGCAACGGAAGACGACACTCACATCAGCGTACATTCAGGTTCGTCAAAAGGACCCGTAGAGAAGACCTATACACTGAATGTGGGTCAGGCTGGGGCAAAGGTATCGCGCTACACGTTCTCACAAAAGAAGATTGATGCCAAATACAAGGCGGTATATATTGAATCGGACAAGCCTATTGTGGTATTTCAAATGACAGGTGAAGAGCCTGCGGGGGCGATTCTTCCGCAATTGGAGTGTACCGGCTCGCGAGAAGTGGCATTTCAGTCGGTATTGGACAATGTTTGGGCTGACATCATCGTGAAAGCAGACTACGTAGACGGTTTTTTGGTGAACAACGACCCCAATGTACTCACGGCTGCCGATTTCGATACTGTACCAGGCACACAGAAACGGTGGTACTATGCAAGAAAGGAGTTTATTCCCAATGCCGTGCTGCGCGTGAAGAACACCAAGGGAGTATTCCACTTGGGTATGTACGATATGCGAGGCAACTCCAGTTCATTAGCCTATTTCTCCGACTTCAAGGGTGCTGAACTCAATGCAACCTCCATGCAGGGATACTACTTGGGTAGCGATACGCTCTTACTGTCGCTCTACGATGCCAATTCTTACACAAATGTGATATGGAGCCGCCCTGACGGCACCACATTCCAAGGTGATTCATTGAAGATTCCAAACCCGAAGCCAAGTGATGCTGGGTTCTATTATGTGACTGCCGATCATGTGGACGGTTGTACGCTCTCGGGAGGTTCGATGGTTGTTGCCAATGTGTTTAACCCATCGCTAAACAAATACACCAATTGCTCTGGCGAGGAAATAGAACTCACCAACAACTTCGGACATGCGCCCTACTCGTGGTCGCAGAGCAGTGCCACAACACAATCCATCAAAGTGAGTCCAAAAGACACCATACGCTATTTGACTACAAGTCGTCAGGCAGGTCATACCATCGTATTCAACGGGGATTTCCAGTATGACACACTCAACTTCCAATCAGGTTACGTCAATACACCCGCACAACTGAACGGAACAGAACAATTCGCTCTTGTCCAAAACGCACACGATGCCAATGCACAACTGAAAAACTTGCCCGACCATACCTACGGGAATGCACAAGGTAGGCTGTTGGTAGCCCAATGTTCGGACAAAGCAGGCATAACCATTTGGAGCAAGGAACTCAACATATTGAAAGATACGCCCTATATGCTGTCAGTATGGCACGCCAATCCCCACGAAAACGGTGCTAATGCACAGTTAGCCATTCAGATCGACGGGCAAGTGATCGGCACAGCCTTTTCTCCGACCTCCTCCACATGGACGGAATACACTCAACTATGGCAGGGAACAGGCAAGGAGAAAGTGATACTTTCGCTGCACGCTGTGTCCGGCACGGAAAACAATTCTTTTATAGCCATTGACGACATCTGCATGTCTCCCCTTTTCAATATAACCGATACTATGCAAGTGAATGTGTTGCCATTGCCTAAACCAAAGATTTCGGGAGATCCGTACCTCTGCAACGGGACAGCATCAGTGCAGACAGACAACGTATTCTCCTCGTATCTATGGACAGACGAACAAGGGAATACAATAAGCAGTAATCCGTCGGTTACATTTACCAAACCGGGTAACTATAGGCTCCAAGTAACCGACCCGAACACTTCCTGCGTGGGCGACACTGTTATCGAGATGGAAGATGGAGTGGTAATCTCAACCGTGTTGCACGAACTGCCCGTTATCTGCGCAGACCAGACGGAGGTGGCAATCCCTTATGAGGTGTTGGCAGGGCAGTTAGGTCATGTGTCTGTGGAGTTCGACAACAAATCCGTGAGTGCTGGTTTCAGCAACAACGAAAGTCTGAACTTCTCTGACAATGAAGTGTTTGTACCGATTCCGCAAGGTGTGCGCCCGAACCACTATTCACTCAAACTTCAGTTCTTCGGCAATAGTGATTGCGGAGGCGAGCAATTGATTGAACAGGATTTCAGCATACGCTATGATGCCGACCAAGTGATGAAACAGAAGTGGGATGATGTGATTGCGCTCTATGATGCGGCTCACAACGGCGGTTATGAGTTCACGGAATATCAATGGTATAAGAACGGGCAGCCTCTGCCTGGCGAGACACAATCGTTCATCTACCTGAATAAGTCATCGCTCTCGCCCAACGATGCCTACTCTTGTTTGCTTACGCGCAATGACGGTGTGACGCTTTTCTCTTGCGACTTCGTTCCCGTCATTCCGCAAAAAAGCATGATGCCATCGCTTATGCCCGCAGCGGCAACATGGAGAATGGAACTCACGGAAGAGACACTTGCATCGTTCTACACACTGCAAGGCAATCTGATTAGTTGGCAACGGCTCACACCGAGCGACAACGAACTCACAATGCCTGCCGCGGAAGGCATCTATCTGCTGCAACTGAAGTCAACAAAAAACAACACAACACATAAGATAATCATTGACTAATGAAACACATCGGTATATACATTCTGGCTTTCTTGGGAACAGTTGTTTTTCTGCAACCCGCTACAGCGCAAACAAAAGGGAAAAACGAACCGCAAAAGACCGTTCCCGTCCACCGAATAGGCATAAGCCCGAAGATTGGCTATGCTGCCATCTTGAATAATACACCCGATTCACGACTATTGGGCGGATATGGTATAGGATTGGGCTTAAACTACGAACTGCGATATAAACGTTTTCTCTTCAACACGGGACTCGATTTCGATTTCCTCAACTCCACTACACGCTTGAACGATTTCTCCGTGGTACGTCCTATGTTGGAACCTTACACCACGATGGACTATCAATACAACTTCCAACGCTATCGCGACATCCAGAACATGGGCAACCTGTCTGTTCCCATTCTGTTTGGAGGAGAGTTTGGCAAGGTGTTCTTCCTGGCGGGTGCGAAGTTCTCCTACCCCGTCTTTGGAAACTATCGCGACAAAGCAAACCTCACCATTGTAGCAAACGATGTGGAGTTCATTGATCCCATGGAGGATATGCCCAATCATCATCTCACGGATTATCAACCTGCAAACAAAGGCAAATTGGCATACAACTTCAATACATCACTCGTGGCTGAAGTAGGCATGGATCTTGACGAATGGTTAGCCTACAAGCCCAAACGCAAACGCGGGCAACGCAACAGAAGAAAGACATTCAAAGAGTGCCTGCACTATCGCGCCAGCCTGTTTGCCGAATACGGAGTTCTGAATAGCAACCAATTCGACAGAAATCAGCCAGCAGACGGGCAATGGTTGGCATTTGCCGAGACAGGAACAGATGTCACCATGCCTGCAAGTGCTGTAGCATCTCAAAGTCCGAAACTCAACCCGCTGTTTGTAGGAGCCAAGTTTACCATTCAGTATGAGGTGCAACCTCCTGTGAAGAAAAAGAAACCCGCTCCACATCCGCAAAGCAAGCCACAGAGCAGGCCCAAACCAAAGCCGCAGCCAAAACCCGTACCACCGCAACCGAAAATGGTGTTCGTAGTGTTGGATGCCAAAACAATGCAGCCTGTTCCTGCAACAGTTGAAATATACTCCGCAGCGGACGAACTGCTCTATCAGAAACAAATCACGGAGGCTGCTCCTTGCCAGACACAATTGATACCAAACACCTACAATGCCTACATCACATCCACGGGCTATCTGCCTTATACCGAAGATTTCGTATTCTCGGGCGATACGGTCAGGCTGCTGCTGCAACCTGCCAAACAAGGAACAAAAGTGGTACTGAAGAACTTGTTCTTTGCAACCAACAAGACCAAAATCTTACCCGACTCCGAACAGGCATTGGACGATCTGACACAATTCATGCAACAGAACCCTGAAGTACGTATCCAAATCATAGGTCATACCGATAGTACAGGCAAGGCGGAGGCAAACCAACGTCTCTCCGAAGGTCGTGCCAACTCCGTACGGAACGAACTGCTCGCACGGGGTATAGAACCCGTAAGAGTGGAGGCTGTCGGTAAAGGGCAAACCGAACCGATCGGTACCAACGACACCGAAGAAGGTCGTCAGAACAACCGGCGTGTGGAGTTCGTGATTCTGTAACACAAAAGAGATACTGAAGCGGAAGTGTTTCCGCTTTGGTATCTCTGTGAAGGCTGCATATTGGTTTCTTTGCGGGGTTTGCAGTATTGATTCCGACGACACCTCAACGAGACCTGAACGACACCTCATCGAGAGAACATCGGGAAATTTACTTGTCTCTATATAACACTGAAAAGTTGCTACTGAATATGAAAAAGCGATGTCTTTTCTTCTATACTGCCATTATCTTGCTGCTTACTGCTTGCCAACTCGAAAAGCAGAAGCCGGACTATATGGAGACGGAAGAACAACTGCTCACAAGTTTCGTAATTCGTAAAGCGGACAATCCCTTTCTCCATGATGACATAGAGTTCAAGTTCGACTCCGCTACACAAACCTACTACTATCACACGCAGCAGTTTGTTGACTCTGTCCATGCGCTCATACCCACTTTTTTTGCCGACGGAAATGCTTATGTGAAAGGGAAGGAGGTTATCCCTTGTGTAACACCGCAAGACTTCTCCATTTGCCCTGTCACCTACCAAATCAGGAAAGGGAACTTTGTACACAACTATTCCGTGGAGTTCCGGTGCCCGCAAAGCACGGGACTGCCGGTATTGGACATCCGGACCGATAACGGAAAAGACATCACAAGCAAAACGGAATACAGCGAGTCTTCCGTGTCGATTTACACGCCTGGAGATGCCAAACCTTGCTTGCAGCAGCGGGCGGGTATACGCGGGCGGGGAAACTCCACGTGGTGGTATCCTAAGAAACCTTATCGCCTGAAATTGGAAAAGAAAGCGGGCTTATTCGGTATGCAGCCTGCAAAAGCATGGGTTCTGTTGGCTAACGCCATCGACCCTACCCTGCTTTGCAACACCGTTGCCTTGGAAATAGCAAACCGTATGGGTTTCCCCTATGTCAACCACACACAACCGGTGGAACTCTTCATTAACCACCGCTATTGTGGCTCTTACGTACTGACCGAAGCCGTACAAGTCAAGAAAAACAGAGTGAATGTAGATACATTGGCAGGAGGCTTTCTCTCGGAGATTGACAGCAACTACGATGAATTGTACAAAGCACGTTCACGCCGGTTCTCCCTGCCCATCATGATGAAAGCACCGGAAAGTCAGGAAGGACTCAACAACGTCATGGAAATGGTGAACGATTTGGAGAAGGCGCTCTGCAAAACCAACTTCTCGTATGCAGACTATTATCAGATCGTGGACGTGGAATCCGTTATACGCTATATGCTGCTGAACGAACTATGCAAAAACGGTGAAGTGTGCCATCCCAAGTCTGTCTTTGTACATAGAGCAAACAAAGACGACCTACTGCACTTCGGACCGCCTTGGGACTTCGATTGGGCGTATGGTTACACAGGAGGCAATTTCCACTATTTCACTTATCCGGAAAATCTCTTGTTCCATGCAGGAAATACAAATGGAGCGGGAAGCAAATTGTTCGAATCGTTCCTCAAAGATCCTGTGTTCCGCTATTTGTATGCCCAACAATGGAAAGAATACGTTCCCCGTTTGCAGAATCTTGACCAGTTCATCTACGGACAAGCGGAAATCCTGCGCTACTCGCAAGAGGAAAACGCCATCCGTTGGGGACAGGAACATATTAACTACGAAACTTATACAATCTTGATGGCTGACTTTCTGCAACAGCGTATCGATGCCATCAGCAATGAACTTATGCAATATGAATAAACTGTCTTTTTTGCCGCTTATGGCAACCATTCTGCTGTGTCTGCCAAAGACTGATGCAGCCACTCCTACCCAACTGACCAATCTGCCTTCGGTGTATCTCTATACCGACAACGGAGCAAGTATTGACCACGACACCTACGTAAGTGGAACGATTACTGTCATGGATGCTGCACATCCCGAAAACTGCATGACGAATGAGCCTATGCAGATTCGCGGACGAGGAAATTCCACATGGCGTATGGACAAGAAACCATACAGCATCAAATTGGGTACTCCCTCTCACTTCCTGGGTTGCCCGGCCAATGCTTCCACATGGGAGTTTATTGCCAACTATGCGGACAAGTCGATGTTGCGCGGTGCCACTGCGTTCCATCTCTCTGAATGGATTGGATTGGAGTTCTCGCCTGCCACAGCCTTTGCCGATGTATATCTCAACGACAAGTATATAGGAAACTACCATATCACAGATCACATGGAGATTGGGGCAGACCGTGTCCCCGTGGAGGTGCAGGACGCAAGTACTTCCGATAATCTCACAGGCGGCTACTTCTTGGAAGTGGACGGATGGGCTACCTCCGAACCGCACTATTTCACTACCAACCATGATATGCCGGTTACCATTCATTACCCTGAGAAGATTTCGTCCAAGCAGACACGCTACATACAGAGTTTCGTACAAGGATTCGAGACCAAACTCTTCAGCAGTAACTTCAAAGATGCGGAGAAAGGCTATCGCGCCGTAGTGGACACCGTGTCTCTCATAAAGTGGTATGTGGCCATTGAGTTGGTAGGCAATCCGGATGCTTTCTGGAGTACGTTCATCTACAAGAAAAAAGACAACAATCATCTCTTCTTCGGTCCTCTATGGGACTATGACATTGCGTTCAATAACGACAATCGTTTGGGCGATGCCACCAGGAAGACAATGCGTGAGGATGCCCACAATCCAAAAACATGGATTCAGCAACTTTGGAAAGACGAATGGTTCCGCCATGCGTCAAATATGTGCCTCCGGCAATGGATTAAAAACGGTGTAGAAGAGGAACTGTGTCGGTATGTGGATAGTATGGCTGTCGTGCTGAACGCTTCGCAAACAAAAAACTACGAGTGCTGGAACGTACTCTCCACACGGGTTTATCGTGAGGTGAATCTCTACGATACCTATCAGGGATATGTTGACTATCTCAAGACGTACATACATCAACGTGTTGCATTCCTGAGCGAAAACTTCCAAGCGGAAGATCCCTACCCTGCGGAAACAGGCATTGGGCAAACCATGGCAGAATCGTTCTACTATTCTCCTGCCACGCACTCGCTCTGCTTTCCTGTTGCAAAAAATAGAACGATAACCATCTATTCGGCTGGCGGAGCAAAACTGCAGACATTGCAGGCACAAGGCACAACAGTATCTCTCCCCGACCTCCCGCATGCGCTCTACCTGATTGCAACCGACGGCGAACTGCTCAAAGTTGTTCTCTAAGAAATCCACCCTCAATCCCTCGCCTCTCCCTCCTCTCTCATCACCTCATCTTACCTTACATCACATTATCTTATTACCCTGCCCTTAAACCTTAAACTCTCAACTCTCAACTCTCAACTCTCTCCCCGATAAGAACTCTTCTTATAAGGGAGAGACTTTGTTTAGAATAAGGAATAATATATGTCCTAAACAAGAGATATTGAATTCAGAAGAAAAATAACTACCTTTGCAAACGAACTAATCACAATAAACTAATGAAAGCAAAACCATTTGTCAAGTGGGTGGGCGGGAAAAGCCAACTCATCGACCAACTCGAAGCCTTGCTTCCTGCTGACTTTGATCAATGGGAGAACGTTACTTACATTGAGCCCTTTGTAGGTGGAGGAGCCATGCTCTTTCACATGTTGCAGACGCACCCGAACATCACGGCGGCTGTCATCAACGACATCAACGCAGACCTCACTACCTGCTATCAGGTCGTCCGCGACACCCCCGATGCACTGGTCACATCGCTCCAACAGATACAGGCGGAGTACTACGCACTCCATTCTGAGGAATCCAAACGCGATTTCTATATGCAACGCCGCGCAGAGTTCAACACCAAGCAACTCTCGCCCGTGCGCAACACCACGCTTTTCTTTTTCCTCAACCGCACATGCTTCAACGGTCTCTACCGTGTGAACAAGTCGGGGCTGTTCAATGTGCCTTTCGGACGCTACGAAACCCCGACCATTTGCGACCCCGTCACCATATATGCGGACAGCCGTTTGCTGCAGAATGTTACTATTCTCACTGGCGACTACACGCAGACTTTGCAGTACGCGCAGGGCAATACGTTCTTCTATTTTGACCCTCCATATCGTCCTTTGAGCGCGACCAGCAGTTTCAACGACTACGCCAAGGAGCCTTTCAACGACCTTGCCCAGCAGCGTCTCAAAGCCTTTTGCGACCGACTTCAGGAGGCGGGGCATCATTTTATGTTGAGTAACTCGGATTGTCAGGATGGTTTCTTCGACGACTTGTATCTGCAATACCAAATCGCCCGCGTCTTTGCCTCACGCAATGTGAACGCCAACCCCGCCAAACGCGGCAAACTCACCGAACTTTTAGTCCGCAACTACGCAGTTTAACCTTTTAGAATGATGAATACCATGCCAGCACATACACAAGAGCAATTCACGCAATTCATGTCCCAACTGAAAGAAACCAATACCACATTGGATTTCTATTGTGACTTTGCTAAAATAGGTAGGAATGTTAATGATATTGCCATTAGCCTGAATACGCTCAACTACCTGCTCGGAAAGACAGATTTACGGACTGCCGTTGAGGACTTGTGGCGTAGGGATTCCCGTGTGTTTGAGGTATTGGACATATTGATTGCCACTCGTGAAAGCGATGGAAAATTATTCCTAAATGCATTGGGTGAGTGCAAGAAAATACATTCTTTGTTCAACAGCGTTGATGGAGTGATGGAATTTCTTGAGGGGACAGGTTTAGATAAGGTATTTCAAAAGCCCGAGGTTCATAATCTTGTGGATTATGTATTTGGCGTAGAAACGGGACTTGATACAAATGCACGCAAAAATAGAAGCGGACAAATAACAGAGAGCCTTGTTGTCTCTATGTTTGATAAAGCAGGCATTGAGTATCAGAGTCAAGTCTCGTCTAAAACCTTTCCCGAAGTGGAGCAGGCATTAGGCGCGGATCAAAAAGTATTTGATTTCGTCACTAAGACCAATGCAAAGATATACCTTATAGAGGTTAATTTTTACTCTGGAGGAGGTTCCAAACTGAATGAGGTGGCACGTTCTTACACAGATATTGCTCCCAAGATAAATAGTCTGCAAGGCTTTGAATTTGTTTGGATAACGGATGGAAAGGGATGGAAATCTGCTAAGAATAAACTGCAGGAAGCCTTTTCTGTAATTCCAAGCATCTACAATCTCACAAATATTCATCAATTCATAAAAATCCTAAAATCATGCCATTGAAAAACCTTTACCAACATTCCATTGACTTGACTCAACTTTCAATCCGAAATGCACCCCGAACTCAATTTGCACAATCTATTATTGATTTACCATATCGTGGGTATGAGGTTGAAACATGTATAGATGGAAGAAAAATTGTAATTACAAAACCAGGAGGAAAAACTACATATGGACATCCTAAAAAAGAGGACATAATGGTTTTTATATTCAATCCTCAAGATAACACTCTTTGGCAAATCACACATAAGCAAATTTTAGAAGATGTTACAAAAAAGTGCCAAACAGACAGCAACCAGGGTTTACAACTCCTTCTATTATTAGAACGTACTTTTAATGGTGAGGAACCCAATGAGTTTATTAGCGAAATTCAGAGCCTCAACTTTAAATGTGGAGAAAAACCAGAAGAGTTAATTAAAGCATATAAATGGATATGGGGACAAGAAGATGTTAATTATCCCAATGGTGAAGGACGTTCTATGTCATGGGAAGAGTATAAATTGTTAATAGAATCTTTGAATCATGATACCAAATAGTTCCTACCCTGATTTTTTCATTCTTCAAGGTGACTGTATACAACACCTTGAAGATATATCAGAAAACTCTGTTCGAACTATCTTTGCAGACCCGCCATATTTCCTTAGCAATGGTGGCATCAGTGTGCAGAGCGGCAAGCAGGTCTGTGTGGATAAGGGTAATTGGGACAAAGGTGGTACACCCGATTATATATATGAGTTTAATCATCAATGGCTCTCTTTGTGTCGAAGTAAACTGACGGAAGATGGCACAATATGGGTGTCTGGGACTTACCATAATATCTTTGTAGTACAGCGTTGCCTGAAAGAATTAGGGTATAAGATTTTGAACATTGTTACATGGCAGAAATCAGACCCACCGCCAAACTTGAGTTGTAGGTATTTTACATTCTCCTCAGAATTTATTATATGGGCGCGCAAATCGGAGAAAGTGCCTCACAAGTTCAACTATGAGGTAATGAAGCAACTCAATGGAGGTCGGCAAATGACGGATGTATGGCGTTTGCCCGCTGTCGGAAAATGGGAAAAGACTTGTGGCAAGCACCCTACACAGAAACCTCTACGGTTATTGTACCGTATCATTTTGGCTTCTACAGACGAGGGGGATACTATCCTTGACCCGTTTGCAGGGAGTAGTACAACAGGCATAGCGGCAAACCTATTAGGACGGAAATTTATAGGAATAGAGAAAGAGCAGGAGTTCGTAGAACTCAGCCGTCTTCGTCGCGAAGCCCTAAATAATCCTTCTTTATATGATAAATTATCTATAATGATAAGGCAATCATAGGCAGGCAATAAAAACAATATACCTATTCTTATGTTATAATCTATTTGTCCATACAATGATGATCGTGGCAGACTTGTATTTAAGAACTGTCAGAATATCTTTTCTTTTAGACTTATAGACCACAAAAATGGACTATTAAGGGAAAGGATTTTCAATGCCTTAACTTCTTGTTCGTTTGGTATAAGTTTTGTAACTTTGCAACGTGTGTTAGTAGTCCCTTTTAAGGACGAAGAGAGTTCCTGAAATTAAAGTTATTATCATTATATGAGTACATTACAAGAGATAACCGACAAAATCTACGCGGAGGGCGTGGAGAAAGGAAATGCGGAGGCTCAACAGATTGTAGCCAAAGCACAAGAAGAGGCTGCTGCCATCGTAGCCAAAGCACAAAAAGAGGCTGAGGCCAAGGTTGCTGCTGCGGAGACTAAGGCTGCCGAGTTGGATAAGAATACACGTGCCGAGTTGAAACTGTTTGCAGAGCAAAGCGTGAGTGCGTTGCGCACAGAGGTAGCCAACCTGCTGACCAACAAGGTGGCTGCGGACAGCGTGAAGGCCGCTACCGCAGATGCTGCGTTCATGCAGGGCATCATCGCCAAACTGGCTGAGGAAATGGCCAAGGACGGTGAGGTGACCATTGAGACAAAAGACGCCGAGGCTCTGAAGAAATACTTTGAAGCCAACGCCAAGGCTGTGCTCGACAAAGGCGTGAAGATTGAGGAGGTCAAGGGTATCAAGACTGATTTCGCCATTGTACCTGAGAAGGGCGGTTACAAACTGAACTTCGGGGAGAAGGAGTTTGTGGAGTACTTCAAGGAGTTCCTCCGTCCACAGTTGGTGGAGATGTTGTTTTAAGATTATTTAACCGTTTTACAAGGCTTGCGAGGGGGCAGACAGGTGAAGGCGCGGCAGTGGCATAGACCCGCGATACACCCGCGACAGACTCCCGACAGACCCGCGAAAAGGTCTTGACATTCTCCCAGTAAGGTTTCGGTATCCCTTGCTCATCCCTTGCGTATCCCTTGCTGAATTGTAGCCGAAAGTTTCGGGCTTGAAACGGCAAAAACGGGGTGAGGTTTGAGAATTGGCACGATGAAGGAGTGACGGGATTTTGGTGAGTGTTCGGTGGAGAATTTAGTTTTGCAGAACGGAATAATAGGATAAAATACATTAATGATGGGTTACGAATGTTTATTGGCAGGTTTGCCCGAACTGAAGGCAGGCGGCGAGGCTCCGATGACGCTGGAGGCGTTGCTGGCATTGCTGGAGGAGACGCTGAGCGAGAAGGACAAACAGTTGCTTGACCTGCTGCGATTGCCGGCGGACGCTCCCGAGATAGTGGAGCAAGTGGCAGCGTACGACGACTCGATTATAGGGCAGCCGTCGTGGTGGGAAGAGGCACGCGAGACGCTGTCGGAGGCGGATTTGCGTACGCAACTCAAGTACGAGAAGGGCTTGCAATGCAAGAACCGCTTTGTTCGTGAGTGGTTCTATTTCAACCAGGATATGAACAATGTGCTGACGGCGACCATCTGCCGCAAGCACGGGTACGACGTGCGCAAAGCCATTGTGGGACACAACCAAGTGGCGGAAATCCTGCGTAAGAACCTGCAACAGAAGGACTTCGGTCTGGGCGGTGCGATGGACAACCTGCACGAGGTGATGTCATTGGTGGACATTGACAACCTGATGGAGCGCGAGAAACGCATGGACGCACTGCGCCTTGTGTGGTTGGAAGAGCACACCTTATTTATAGACTTCTCGGTGGAGAACGTGCTGGCGTACTACCTGCAGGCGGAGATGCTGAACCGTTGGTCGCTGCTGACGGTGGAACACGGCGAACAGGTGTTCCGCGAGTTGGTGGCAGACATGAAAAAAGGAATAAAATTACAATAAGATATGACAACAGGAAAAGTAAAAGGTATCATCGCGAACCTCGTAACGGTGGTGGTTGATGGACCTGTATCGCAAAACGAAATCTGCTATATCAGCGTGGGCGAAACGCGACTGATGGCGGAGGTCATCAAAGTGGTTGGCGAGAACGTGTATGTGCAGGTGTTCGAGTCAACGCGCGGACTGAAAGTGGGCAACCACGTGGAGTTCACCGGACACATGCTGGAGGTGACACTGGGTCCCGGCTTGCTGAGCCGCAACTACGACGGTCTGCAGAACGACCTGAACAAACTGACGGGCGTGTTCCTGAAGCGCGGCGAGTACAACTTCCCGCTCGACCAAGAGAAACTGTGGAAGTTTGAGCCTATTGCCAAGGTGGGCGACAAGGTGGAGGCTGCCGCATGGCTCGGCGAGGTGGACGAGAACCACCAGCCGCACAAGATAATGGTACCGTTTGTGTTCGAGGGGCAATATACGGTGAAGAGCATCGTGGCTGCCGGCGAATACCGCATAGACGATACGATTGCCGTGCTGACAGACGCTGAGGGCGTGGACCACAACGTGACGATGGTGCAGAAATGGCCAGTGAAGAAGGCGATTCTGGCATACAAGAGCAAGCCGCGTCCTTTCAAGTTGCTTGAGACCGGTGTACGCACGATTGATACGGCGAACCCGATTTGCGAGGGCGGTACGGGTTTTATCCCCGGTCCTTTCGGTACGGGTAAGACGGTGCTTCAGCACGCGATTTCCAAGCAAGCCGAGGCGGATATCGTGATTATCGCAGCCTGCGGTGAGCGTGCCAACGAGGTGGTGGAGACCTTTACGGAGTTCCCCGAGTTGGTGGATCCGCACACAGGGCGCAAGTTGATGGAGCGTACCATCATCATCGCCAACACGTCGAACATGCCTGTGGCTTCGCGTGAGGCGTCGGTTTATACCTCGATGACGATTGCCGAATACTACCGTTCGATGGGATTGCGCGTGCTGCTGATGGCGGACTCGACGAGCCGTTGGGCACAGGCGTTGCGTGAGATGTCGAACCGTCTGGAAGAGTTGCCCGGTCAGGACGCTTTCCCGATGGACTTGTCGGCGATTATTGGTGCATTCTATGCGCGTGCAGGGTATGTGTATCTGAACAACGGAAAGACCGGTTCGGTGACGTTCCTCGGTACGGTTTCGCCTGCCGGCGGTAACCTGAAGGAGCCTGTGACGGAGGGTACGAAGAAAGTGGCGCGCTGTTTCTATGCGTTGGAGCAGAACCGTGCCGACCGCAAGCGTTACCCCGCTGTGAACCCGATTGACTCGTACTCGAAATATATCGAATACCCTGAGTTTGAGGAGTATATCTCCAACTTGATTGACAAGGACTGGCTCGGGAAGGTGAACGATATGAAGACCTACCTGCAACGCGGCAAGGAGATTCAGGAGCAGATAAACATCCTAGGTGATGACGGTGTGCCCGTGGATTACCATGAGGAGTTCTGGAAATCGGAGGTGATTGACTTCGTGATTTTGCAGCAGGACGCATTTGACAAGATTGATGCCGTTTGCCCGCTGGAGCGTCAGAAATATATGCTCAACTTGGTGATGGATATCTGCAAACATGACTATGATTTCCAGAATTTCCTGGACGTGAGCGAGTATTTCAAGCGTGTCATCAACCTCTGCAAACAGATGAACTACAGCGAGTTCCATTCGGCTGAGTTCGAGGAATACCAAAAGAAACTGAACGATTTATTGGCTGAGAAACAAATAAAAGCATAACGACTATGGCAAAAGCATTTCAAAAGATTTACACCAAGATTACGGCTATCACCAAGGCAACTTGCTCGCTGAAAGCCGAGGGGGTGGGTAACGACGAACTCGCTACCGTAAACGGCAAACTTGCCCAGGTCGTTAAGATTATGGGCGACGAGGTTACGCTCCAGGTGTTTGAGGGTACGGAGGGTATCCCCACCAACGCCGAAGTGGTATTCTTGGGCAAGGCTCCGTCGCTGCGCGTGAGCGACCAGTTGGCAGGACGCTTCTTCAACGCCTACGGCGAACCGATTGACGGCGGACCTGCTATCGAAGGCGAGGACGTGGAGATTGGCGGTCCGAGTGTGAACCCCGTGCGCCGTAAGCAACCGTCGGAACTGATTGCTACGGGTATCGCAGGTATCGACTTGAACAACACCCTCGTTTCGGGTCAGAAGATTCCTTTCTTTGCCGACCCCGACCAGCCGTACAACCAAGTGATGGCTAACGTGGCACTGCGTGCCGAAGCCGACAAGATTATCTTGGGCGGTATGGGTCTGACCAATGATGACTACCTCTATTTCAAGAACGTGTTCTCCAATGCGGGTGTGCTTGACCGTATCGTGTCGTTTGTGAACACCACCGAGAACCCGCCTGTAGAGCGTCTGCTTATCCCTGATATGGCATTGACGGCAGCCGAGTATTTCGCTGTGCAGAAACATGAGAAAGTGCTGGTTCTGCTGACCGATATGACGCTGTATGCCGATGCGTTGGCAATCGTCAGCAACCGTATGGATCAGATCCCGAGCAAGGACTCTATGCCGGGTTCGCTCTATTCCGACTTGGCTAAGATTTACGAGAAGGCCGTGCAGTTCCCCGAGGAAGCAGGTGGCGGAAGTATCACCATCATCGCTGTGACGACCCTTTCGGGCGGCGACATCACGCACGCTATTCCTGATAACACGGGTTACATCACCGAGGGACAGTTGTACCTGCGTCGTGACTCCGACATTGGAAAGGTTATTGTGGATCCGTTCCGCTCGTTGTCGCGTCTGAAACAGTTGGTAGCAGGCAAGAAGACCCGTGAAGACCACCCGCAGGTGATGAACGCTTCTGTCCGTCTGTATGCCGATGCGGCTAACGCCAAGACCAAGAAGGAGAACGGTTTCGACCTTACCGACTACGATGAGCGTTGTCTGGCATTCGCCAAAGACTATTCGAGCCAGATTCTGGCAATCGACGTCAATATCAACACCACGCAGATGTTGGATATTGCTTGGACATTGTTCGCCAAGTACTTCAAGCCCGAAGAGGTGAACATCAAGCAAGCATTGATAGATAAATACTGGCAGAAGTAATCCAGTCTGAAAAAAACGAAGCAACGGTGTCGGAAGACACCCAAGACTATGGCTATTCAATATCAATTTAATAAAACATCCTTGCAGGGACTGGAGAAGGACCTCAAGATGCGGCAGCGTACTTTGCCCACGCTTCAGAACAAAGAGTCGGCTCTCCGGCTTGAGGTGAAGAAGGCAAAGGACGAAATCAAAGCCCTCGATGCAGAGGTGGACCGCCGTATCAAGGACTACGACCAGATGCTGGCATTGTGGGGCGAGTTCGACACCAGCCTGATTCATGTGGACGATGTGAAGATGTCCATCAAGAAGATTGCCGGTGTGCGCGTGCCCGTGCTGGACGAGGTCATCTATTCCACCAAGGAGTTCAGCCTGTTCTCCAGCCCTAAATGGTTTGCTGACGGCTTTGAGCAACTCAAGGCGATTGCCGATGTCGGTATCCGTCAGGAGTTCGTGCGCCGCAAGGTGGACTTGCTGGAGTACGCCCGCAAGAAGACCACTCAAAAGGTGAACCTGTTTGAGAAAGTGCAAATACCTGGTTATCAGGACGCTATCCGCAAAATTAAACGCTTTATGGAGGACGAGGAGAACCTCTCCAAGTCCAGCCAGAAGATTGTGAAGTCGAAGCGTGAAGCGGAGGCCCGTGAGGAAGAAGAACAAGCAAGAAAGGAGGCTGCCGTATGATTACGCAAATGAAGAAATACACCTTCCTGGTGTTCCATCGTGACTATGAGGCTTTCCTCACGCAACTGCGTGACTTGGGAGTAGTTCACATCACGGAAAAGGCTGCCGGTATGGCGGATGACGAGCATTTGCAGATACTCTTGCAAAAGGCCGACCAAATCAAAAAGACCCTCGCACAAGGTGCTCCCGACCAACTTTTGCAGGAGAAAGCCAATATCGAGCAGCGCATTGCCGCTACGAAGAAAGAGGCAGAGCGCATGGCTGTTTGGGGCAATTTCTCTGCAGAGCGCATTGCCGAACTGCGCCAAGCGGGCTATGCGTTGCACTACTACGCATGTCCGACCAAGCAGTTTGAGCAGGAGTGGGGCATCAGTGTGGCAGAACAGGAGTCGCGCACGTACTTTGTACAAGTGAGTCACGTGGGTGAGATATTGCCCGAACTGCCAGATTGCTGCCATGAACAGACGCTCAATGAGAAGTCAGCTGCCGACTTGCAGAAGGACATCGACGGACTTAACGGACTGCTGGTAGCGCAGAATGCACGTATCGAACTCTGGGCGAAAGAGAATATCCCTGCTTTGGAGAAGGAGTTGAAGGAGACCCGCCAACAGATAGACTGGAAGCGTGTTACACTCAATACGGATACTCTGGCAGAGGGCAGTCTGAAGTTGTTGGAAGGATTCTGTCCGATTGACAAGGAGAAAGAACTCAACCAACTGCTGGAACAGCAAAGCGTTTACTATCAAGAAGAAGACCCTACGGAAGAAGATAAGACGCCTATCAAGTTGCATAACAACTGGTTTGCCCGACTCTTCGAGCCGCTTACCGGTATGTACGGCTGGCCGTCCTATCAGGAGTTTGACCCTACGCCTATATTGGGTCCGTTCTTCCTGCTGTTCTTCTCGCTGTGTATCGGCGATGCGGGTTATGGTCTTGTGCTGATACTTGTAGGTTTCCTCATCTATAAGGACAAACTCAAGATTGATATGTTCAAGGGCATGGGACCCATCATTATGGCACTTGGCGTGGGTTCGACCATAGTCGGGTACCTTATGGGCGGGTTCTTCGGCATCAATATCTTCCAAGCCGAATGGTTCCCCGCATGGGCGAAAGTGCCTATGTTCAACAATCTCGGTGAAGGAACGACGGGCAAGATTGCCGTGGCAGGGCAGGAATATGACGTGATGATGGTGCTCGCTATTGTCATTGGTGTCTTCCATATCTGCTTGGCAATGACGGTCAAGGCTATCTCGTACACCATTCGCGATGGCTTCAAGAACACGCTTTCCGCGTGGGGTTGGCTCATTCTGGTGGTCGGGGGTATTGCTACAGGCATCTTGGCAATGCTGAAGGTTCTCAGTCCTGAGGCTACACAGATTGTGCTTATCGTCATCGGAGCCGTGTCGGCACTTGGTATCTTCGTCTTCAACACATGGGGACGCAACCCGCTTATCAATATCGGTTCGGGCTTGTGGGATACCTACCAGATGGTTACGGGTCTGTTGGGCGACGTCCTTTCCTATATCCGTCTTTATGCCCTCGGCTTGGCAGGCGGTATGCTGGGTATGGCGTTCAACCAACTTGGCGAGATGGTGCTCGGCACAACGCCCAACGTGGGTACATGGATTGGCTTTATCCTCATCATCACTTTCGGACATGTGCTCAACCTGCTCATGGCGTGTCTTGGTGCTTTCGTTCACCCGTTGCGTCTGAGTTTCGTGGAGTACTTCAAGAATGCGGGGTATGAGGGACAAGGTATTCTGTATCAACCGTTTAAGAAATAATCAACAAGGTCTTCTGTGTCTATGCCGATATGGAAGACCACCCATAGAAAATAAATAAATAAACAAATTAAATACAACTCATTATGATTGAATCACTTTTAGGTTATCTCGGCTTGGGCCTTATGTTAGGCTTGTCGGGTGTAGGTTCTGCGTATGGTACCACTATTGCGGCAAACGCAGCAGAGGGTGCTCTGAAGAAGAACAAAGAAAAATCGTCGGCTTACATGATTCTGTCGGCACTTCCTGCTACGCAGGGTCTGTACGGTTTCGTGGCATTCCTGATGCTGCAACACTGGCTGACAGAGAACCCAATCCTCCTCTTCGGTATCGGTTTGGGCACGGGTATTGTGTTCCTTCTCTCGGCTATCCGTCAGGGACAAACAGCAGCCAACGGTATTGCGTCTATCGCACAAGGCAATGATGTGATGACCAACACCATGATTTACTGCGCTCTTCCTGAGTTCTACGCCATCTTGTCGCTCGTTGCAGCGTTGATGATTAAGTAAATTGCGGCACACCACAAGAAAAAAGCAGTCTCTCACAGACGAGAGGCTGTTTTTTTTGTATCCACAAGACAATGATCCAAGTATGAGTGCAACAGATACATACAACCACAAATGGTCTGCATACGAACGAAACCAACAAAAAGGCGATTATCTGTCCCTAACACAATAATGGGAAAGAAGTACCCTATTCTATTCCGATATGAAACCGACGGAAAAATTCCATCAATTTTCACTCCAATGGCTTTGAACACTCTATGATAACTTATTCATCTATCGATAAGATGGTGCTATCTATTCGGAACATAAGCAGTTACCTTTCATCTTCCCTATTTGGTAAAATACCCGTCCTCAGTCTTTTGTTGATTCGTCTTGATTGTTTAACAGGCAAAGAAAAGTATAATATTATGCTTAGTTTCCATTATTTCGAGCCTAAGAAGAAACATGTCAGCGCGTTAGTCCGAACGACAGGACAAGACGATGAGAGGAAATGCCCACGTTGTTGGGCTGCTGCTGCCAGGCATGAGCATAGAACTGCATCGATTCCATGCGGTACTGGTAGGCACAATCGAAGAACCAACGGCGGTTTCGGTAACCAAAACCAAGGCTTGCATAGTGGGTACCCGCCGGATTAAAGAACTCCGTATCCGTGCGGGTATCGGTTTGGGAAGGCATAACGGAAAAGCCGGTATGCGCAAAAGAGGAACGACAAGCATACCCCATACGCAAGAACCAATTGCTATGCACCACATATTCCCCTCCTATTTTCAAGGTGTGTTCATAGGGGAGGGCTGAACGGAGGCGGCATCGCAGATCGTATTCCAAAGAAAGAAGTCCTTTCGTGGCGAACTGAAAAGCCACTCCTGCAGTCGCCTGCATAGGCAACAAATAACGGCTGATGGAGATGGAGTTGGTCGGAGAAGTGATATCACCATAGCGCACCAGATTATCCACACGCAGATAAGAGACCGTGGGCGAACGGAAAGACGCCCCCAAACGAAAACATGACACAGGCCGATACAAGAATCCGAGTGCTGCATTCCAGCCTATGCCCGACGTGGAAACAGAGGTTGTGTAGGAATAGCCCCCACCCTGTTCAAACGATTCGGAATAGAGGACTTCCTTATTGTGCGTCAGAGACACTATATTGGCAGAAAGACCAAAGTAGAAGCGATTGGAGATATTGGCAGCATAGGAGACAGCGTATTGGTCGGCAGCACCCGTTTCTTTTACCTGCGTAGCAGCCTGCACGTTTTCTCCATTTTCCAAGACTGAATACCAACCGGCAGTTGAACCTACCGTATCGGGAACAATCACTCCGCAATCATAGCCCATTACGGAAAGCCAGCCGATAGACACATCGTTCCACACATTGCCGCCGACATCCAAAGAAGAAGGTGTCAGTCCTTTCGTGAGATTTGCCAACAAATCGGTTTGCGAGAGAGGGAGAGTCGCCGTTGCCTGATAGGAACGGTTATAAGAACGCAAGCGATGATACTGCAAGGCAAAGTTGCTTCGCAGCAGCCCCGCCTGCCGATCTTCATTGCCAAAACCAAAGACCCAAGATACCTGCGGAATACGAATCAAGTGGGTCTGCAAAGACTCGGAAGAAGAATGGCTGAAAAGGAACTGCTCGTCAAGCGTGAAAGACAACTCTCTGCGCCTAAATACACCTAACGCTGCAGGATTGTCGGTAATGGCAGAGACATCGCCTCCCAAAGATGTAAACGCTCCTGCCATAGACACATAGCGTGCCGAACCCGTGATATCCTGTGCAGAAAGAAGATAGCGATCGAAATCCTGCGCCGAAAGCAGCGACGCAAATACGAGCAAACCACCTATACACAAACACCGGACTTTCATTGCACTTGATTAACAACAGTTGTATCGGCAGACGACACAGGACGAAGTGTATCTGCGGGTTCTACAAAGACAGTGTCCACAAAGACAAACTCTTTTATCCGTTTCGAGTCATAGTAGGGTTTCCACGATGTCTCCGCATCGTCAAGAAGAGACAAGGAAGGCGTATAGTAGATATCATCTACATAACGGTTGTCGGCAAAAAGGCATACAGCAAACAACAGACTCAAGATGGCGAGGGGACGCCTCATTTATACAAAGAATTGAGTGTCTTAGCCAATTGAAGTCCCGCCGTATAGAGACTGAGGTCCAAATCGCGGCGGAAACGATAGACATAGTGATAGTTGTTGGTATCACCCATTTCCTGGTAAGCATAGATCTGCTGTTGGCGATCGTAGGTCAGAAAGATACAATCCAGCAAAGACAATTGCTGCAACTGCTTCTTTTGGTCAGCATAGCAATCATTCAGAAAGGCGACGTACTCACTATAGGAATACTGCGTATTCTCGATAAGCCAACGATCCCAAAGAGCATGGAGGTTGGTACCCCTGCCAAACCAACGCATTTGCACCCGATTCCCTCCCTTGTCGTCGGGATGTCCGAGGTGCATAGGCTGAAACAAGTCGCCCATGATATGTACGACAAACTTGAGGGCGACCGCATCCGTTTTGTCGGTCTGCAGCACTTTCGTCAGGCTGTCCAACGCATAGAAAAGATGTTCTCCTTCTGCTTTCGGATTATTGTACAACCCTGTTATATCCTGCCTTGTGAGACCTGCCCGAAGATTCTGATAGTGCCACACGTGTGACTGAGGATAGATGGTGTCGGATTTAATCTCATCGGGCCATGAAGACTGATAGACCATGCCTCTGTTACCCAAAACAGCATCCACCTGCTTGCGGGCTTTCCCTGTAAGGTTCTGATAGGCAATCTCTGCCACGATACGATGTCCTACAGCATCCCACGCATTTGCCCCCAACGCAAAAACGAAGGAAAAGACTGCAAGGAGAAGGAACTTGTTGCTCTTCATACTGACCAAATTATGCTATTAACTTATTATCCGATTGTTATCAAGCGTGAAATCCTATGATTTGACGGACTTCCTCAATTGTCTTTTCCGCACTTGCCGCAGCATGCTCAGCACCGGATTTCATTACCCTGTCGAGATAGTCTTCATCGTTGCGGAACGCCACAATTTTTTCACGGATAGGCGCGCAGAAAGCATTGATGTCTTCAGCCAATTGCTTTTTCATGTCGCCATAACGAATAGACATGTCGTTGTACTTGTCGTTGAAATAAGCACAGGTGTCGGGGGCAGAGACGAGTTCCATAAGCGTGAACAAGTTCTGTATGACTTCGGGCTTTTCCTGGTTTGGCATTGTTGGTCCGGCATCGGTTACAGCCTTCATCACTTTCTGCCGGATGGTTTTCTCATCATCACAAAGGTAAACAGCATTCCCCTCGCTCTTTCCCATTTTTCCTGTTCCGTTAAGTCCGGGAACTTTGACAGCCTTGTCCGTGAGATGGAAAGACTCCGGCTCTTTGAAGTACTCCACCCCATAGATACGATTAAACCGTCTTGCGCAGAGACGCGCCATTTCCATATTCTGCTCCTGGTCTTTTCCCACAGGAACTTTGTCGGCTTTATGCACAAGAATATCCGCAGCCATGAGCGTGGGATAGGTAAGCAGACCTGCGTTGACATTATTGGGGTTCTGACGCACTTTTTCCTTGAAACTGGTAACACGCTCCAACTCTCCCAGATAGGTATTCATATTGAAGTAGAGATAGAGTTCAAGCACCTGCTTGACATCGCTCTGCACATAGATGGGTGCTTTTTGGGGATCGATACCACAGGCAAGATATTCGGAAAGGATTGTTTTGGCAGAATTGCGTATATTCTCCGGTGTCGGGTGCGTGGTAAGCGAATGCCAGTCGGCAATAAAGAAAAGACACTGATATTCATCCTGCATTTTGATGAAACTCTTCACTGCACCAAAGTAGTTGCCCAAATGGAGATTGCCTGTAGGGCGGATGCCCGATATTACTTTTTCCATAATCAATTGAATCGTTATGTTTTAACTTGCGTTATGCCAGTATTTCTTTCCGTTTATTCTTCCTCATCGCGTATGGGGAGAGAGCGTTTGATACGCTGGTCGAGTGCGGTGAGTGTTTCCGTTTTCGCCACGCCCGGGATCTCCTGAATCTTGGAATTGAGTAGTTCCAGAAGGTGTTCATCGTTGCGTGCATAGAGTTTGATAAGCAATGAAAAGGCTCCCAGAGTAAACTGGCTCTCCACCACTTCCGGTATTTTGTCCAACTCGGCAGACACTGCTTTATAGAGATTTCCTTTTTCCAAAGTAATCCCGACATAGGCACACAACTGGTAGCCCAACGTCTTAGGATTCACGAAGTAGCCGGACCCCACGATCACCCCCATATCAATCATGCGCTGCACACGCTGATGCACCGCAGCGCGCGACACGCCGCACATATCAGCTACTTCGCGGAACGGAATACGGGCATTCTGAACAATTATTTTCAAGATTCTCCGATCTAACTCATCAAGTACTTTTTCCATCGTCTGTAATACAATTTAGTATTATAATAAAATATCATATTGCGAAGGACAACATGTGATTTTCGAGCATTTAAGCCCATAAATTCCGCTCATTTGCTTAGCAAAATAATGTAAAATTTATCATCTGTCCATTCCAACGACAAAGGTACGAAATCTTTCCGAGATGACAAAGATTTGCCACAAAAATCAAAATTGTAGCATATTGCTATGATTTCATGCTTATTGCTTGAGAAAAGTAAGAAGTGAGGACTATCCCGATAGTATCTCAAAAAGACAGGGGTTTTCATTCAGAACGGAGGACTTGAAAAAATTCAAAGGATTGAGGATTTGTGCCCAGATGAGATTGGACAAATTAGGCAAATGAGCCCAATAGGGAGCACCAGGGAGAAATTATTATAGGCATTCCAGTTAATCGAGAAGTTCTATGGATTGAAATATTCTGTTTTTCATCTCTCGTTGAGGGGTCGATGAGGGGTGCTTCAGGGGTCGTAACAGACGGGAGAACGGTTACACCATGGAGAGCATTTCCAAACAAAGACAAAGCCATGCACAACGTATCCGCACTAAAGATAGATTAATCCGTATTATTTACGCCTACGGATGTAAACAATACGGGTTTTAAAACAGAGAAAATAGAAGTATGGCGTCATCAAACGGGAAGTAAGATTCCTCTAAAACCGAAGTGCCAAACCAAGGCTTGCGGGAGATGCCGATATATGCAATTCTGCAACAGGCTCAATATGGCTATTATAGATATCGATTGCCTTATGATAGCCAGCATATCCTCCACAGAGGAGTCCGATACTTATAGAAGAACAGACGAGACCTACGCCCAACGTTGGAAGACTGGCTTCCATACCAACAGGAATCAATCCAAGAGAAAGCAAATCGACAGTAACACCTATACCCGCCATAACATAGCCTCCGACAACGATACGCCTTGCTTTTTCCCATTGCCCCGCAGCGAAGACATCGGATTGAATAATACGCTTCACTTCTTTGGTTGATACATATTTACCTGCATATTGATATTCGCCTCTATCACGATAGATTTGCTTGCTATCTCCGAACGTAACCACAGAAGGCGGAAGAGTTTGCGGTATTGTTGAAGAAAGCGATGGAACCGTTTCAGAGTTTTGACTTGCGATCTCTCCGAATGGAGCAGTATCTTCAACAAGTTCTCCTGTCTGAGGATTTTTTTGTTCTCCAATTGTCTCAATCGTACCATCATGATAAATAATCACAGAGATTTGAGAAAGAGGTGTAGAGGAAATGACTGACTGCGGACGATCTGTGCGTCTATAACGGACATTCGTATCCGTTATTTCATATATGGTACATTGGATTTTAGACCGTTCGTTCGTGACAATCAAATCGTACTCTTCGGCAAAAAGCGAAAAAGCAGAAAACAGAAAGAAGACACAAAAAAGGATTGTTTTTCTCATCATGTATTTTTTTATGTTTAGCGAATGCAAAGATCGGAGTTCAGATGGAAATGAGCAAAGAACAGGACAAATACAAGGTTACCAGAAAGAAGGGTTTATGGTTACCAAGCATGAATTCGGCTTGCAGGTTCGGACTACATGGCATAATTTTGCGTGCAGAAATACCGAACAAGAATATGAAAAACAAAGAATGCAGCGACATTGTAATCTTGAGCAGAGAAGAATGCATAAGCGGCATCAGTGAGGTTATGCTCAATGAGAAAAACCGCCAAACGAACTTGGAAATTGCCCAAGAGATATTGCAAAAGATAGAAGAAATAAGCAAGGACGGGGATGTAGAAATCATTTTTGCAGATGACATCCGAAAGTATATCAGAATACTTCAAGAAGAAGGGTTAAGCCCATTGATTGTGGATTCAAAGTTACAAATAAGGTTACCTCTCTACGAACTGACATTAGAATTGCCTCCTTTGGCGAAGGCAATTTATATACTCTATATCCGACACAGGGAAGGTCTTTACCGGAAACAAATTGCCGACTTCAAAGAAGAAATTTTATGGCTTTACGCTTCCTGCTCGGGAAGAAAAGTTGACGACAGAACACGCGCCACCATTGACAATCTAATTGATTTCCAAAGAAAGAATTTAGACAAACAGATGAGTACCATCAACCGTGTGTTTCGCAAATCCTTGAAAGAAAAAGCGAGCCATTACCTGCCTCAAAGCAAACACAGAGGAGAAACAAGACAATTGGATTTTGACAGAGTAAGTTTTCATTTGCCAAACTATCTGGAAGGCGAAGAACCATACCACTCCCACTCTGCAAAATCGGATGGAGTTCTCAACATGAATGAGTTCCCAAAGATTGAAGTTCGTAAAAAGCAATAAAACAATTATCCACTTCATATAGTTTTTATCATGAAAAAGAGTACGATTTTTTTGGCAGTGGCGACAATACTATGCTGCTGCAATGACCCTTATGAAAATCCCTATCCGGCAGACGAAGATACCCAACAGACAGAAGCCCCCATGCCAGAAGCAGGGTTCACGATAAAAGTGACCAAGCCACTGACCATTGAGTGCAAAAACTCATCGAAGAATGCAGTATCTTACAAATGGGAATTCGGGGACGGCTATACATCCAAAGAGGAAAATCCGACTTACAGATACATAGAGAAAGGAGCCTACAAGGTTAAATTGACGGCTATCAATGCCGATGGGAAACGGAGTTATGCTTACAGGAATGTAACCATAGAAGAACCGACAAAAATCATATTCACCGGACTGCGGTACGAGCGCGTGGGATACAACAACAAATACTACAAATTCAAACTAAAGGACAGCGGTCCGTACAGTGTGAAGACATGGGCTAACAGTTCTTACGAATTACTTTCGAATGCCGTAATGCCTTACGACTACATCTTTGCTACACCTGTGGAACTGACCAGTATATACAAACATGACTACTATGACATATTTGTATATTGGAGCGACAAGAATAGCGGTGAGGGTACTCAAATCTTACGACAAAGGATCTATACCAATACCATATATGCAGGCTATCCATACGAAATAAGGAAGACATCGGACAACGGGAGTACGCAAGTAGTGCTACTATTTGACTACAAATAACAGCATGGAGCATCGTAGTTATAAAGATACGGAAATATATTCTTCGGCAAACAACATATTTCCAACAATGATTATCCCCCATTCTTTTTCTTTTCAAGCATAGAGGATAACGGCATCAACAAAATTAGGAATTATTTCTCAGGGAACTTGCAAAACAGAAAGATATTGCTTAATTTTGTAGGCAAAGGAAGGAAACAGATGTTTCCACCAAGAAAAATTGCGAAAAAACAAACATACAGATTATACATGAAAAAGAAAATCTCTATCCTTTGTGTATGCATTATACTATTGTCGTGTACAAACAACAAACAAGCAATCAATTCCAAAGATTTGCAAGGCAAATATGAAGTTGATTTTTCCTCGTTACTACAAGAAATGGGAGATGAGGATGACAGTTATGGGGTTGCATTTGCGGCACTATTATTGTCGTCCATCAAAATGACGATACAATTTGACGGGGACAAGATGATTGTGGACGGCTCAGGAGCGGCTGTAAACTTCGTGAATGCTTTCTCGGAAGACGGTACAATACTTCCGTTTTCAACGGACTACCAAATAAAGAACGATTCCATTCTCTATACCCGTACAGGTTCGGAAGACTTCAAGAAAGCAGGAGTTCTCAGAAAAATGGGAGAATCGTATGACTATCTACAGTTTGTAGCAGATGAAGACAACGAAAAAGGCACAGAGGTGCTAACTTTAAGAAAAATGTCGGAATAGAACAGCCCAATCTGTTCATCACAATAATCATGAGATTATTAACAAGGGTACTAACTTACGTGTACACAGCGTGTTTTCTTGTGAGTTGCAGTTATCAAATGTACCCACCAGTGGTTGAAATGCGCCCAACACTGTCGCGATACCATTACGTCTATATTATCCCGACAAGCAGTTCGACATCGGGTTCTTTTGCCGCCATTCCCATGTATGGAGGTTCTTTTGTGGGCGGTTCTTCCAATTCCGTCAACCCTGCGGATATAATTTCCGGATACATCATGCAGAAAGGATATGTCCTCTTACCCGAGTTGAAAGACGAACTATCTGAAAAGACCATGGTCATCAGTTATGGAGAAACGGGTGAAAAGAACTCAGGTTTTGTTACCATAACAGAAGTCATCATTCAGTTCAGAGATTCCCAAACAGGGAATTTAATCTGCTCAGGAAAGGCAGGATGTACAGGCGGAGAAAAAACCAAACGCATTAGAAATGCCATAGAAAGAGCATTGGATGCCATATTCGAAATCGCCGAGGAACCGAAACAAACATAAAACGGTCTAATTCCATGATCCTCTCCCCATTGTCATAAAAAAGTAACGGATACAATATCATTGGTCTCATTGCTTCATAATCAACAGGAAAGACCTTATAACTCAGTAATAGATACGTCATATTTTGCGTGGCATAGTATTTGTTTTTTCGGGAAGAAAAAGAGATGATATTATGAAAAGAAGCAATGTTTTACTGGTTGGCTGCGTGATGAGCGGTTTGCAACTATTTGCGGGGGAAACAATCATTCCCCTTCAAGATGTCCTATTATTTCAGAACGGGGCGGAACTACACCACCGTGTTGCAATGCCCATAAGAGAGGGAGAAAATACATTGGTGTTGCAAGGAATCAGTCCCGCCGCCGATTTTTCCACGCTCCAAATCACACTTTCGTCAGGCAACACACTTGCAGGACACGCATATACCATCCGTGAAACAAAGGACGAGGAGATTGCGAGACAATGGAAACAACTCCGTACGGACAGCGCACGGCTCAGCAGCGACTATAAAATTATAGAACAATCGCTAGTCATATTAGAGAAGGGATTGCAACAAAACATCGCCACAAGTACGAACGGAAAGAATACATCTGACGGAATCAGCAGCACCATCAAGTATTATCAACAGCATGCCAAAGAACTGAGAGGTCAATTATATGCCAAAGAGACAGCCTTGGCAGACTGCAAAGAGCAGATGAACGAACTGCGCAGGAAAGAGCAAGAGATGCAACAGACCAATTCGCTACGGACGGGCGTGCTTACACTATATATTAATGCCCTCAAAGAAGGATCGGCACAAATAGATGTAAAGTACTTCAGTTATGCGGGATGGTGGACTATGCAATACGATGCCCACATCACAAAAATAGGTGCTCCTATCACATTATCCGGAAAAGCGGTGATACAACAGACGACCGGCATTGATTGGGAAGACGTTGAGATCCGATTGTCTTCGGTTTCGCCAAGCAAAGGAATGACCGCACCCGAACCAACACCTATTGTAATCCGCCGCTATCAACCTCAGCCGAGACCCATGATGATTGCCTACAGCAAGAGCGCAGCCATCAATGATATGTTGTCAGGTTCAGCGATATCGGAGGAATCGGCCGTGGAAGAAGCGGCTGTTCCTTTCGCGGGAAAAGAATATACAATAGGAAGGGGTTACACAATAAAAGGCAACGGAGAGAAACAATCCATTCCATTGGATGAGATGACACTGAACAATGTTCAATACGAGTGCTACACATTACCTCAAAAAGACCAACGTGTTTACCTCACGGCGCATATAGGAGACATCAACAAAAAGGCATTACTTCCAGGAAACGTATCCGTCATATACAACAACACCTATTACGGCGATCAGTATATGGCAACCAACAGGACAGACAATGATATGGTTCTCACACTGGGAGAGGAGCAGAATGTGTTGATCAAGCGTGAAAAAACGGAGGATTATACCACACAGAAACAAACACAAAAAGATGCGCAACGCACTTTCACCTATCAAATAACATTACAGAACAATGCGGCAGAAGAACGAAACATCGTATTGGAAGAGGTGTATCCGACCTCTGCAAACAACCAAATAAGCGTCACGCTCAGTGACAAAACAACGCCAGCCGACACGTTGGACAAAGAAAAGGGAGTATTGAGATACGACATAACGTTGCGTCCACAGGAGACAAAAACGGTCACCATAGGATACACCATAAAGTATCCGAAGGATTGGACAATCAACTTATAAGCAGCAGGATTGAAGGACAGGCGGTCAGTGCATTATCTGATAGATGAGTTCTTTCCATATTTCGGATTCGGTCACACTCGGGTTATTGAATCCTTTGGAACGCACATCCGCACGGCGGATATATCCTATGATACGGAAAGTCTTCCCTTTGGTGAACCGAAGGGAGGCTTTCTGATAGTCTTTCACAAAGTAGGGCGATATTTTCAGCAGGCTTGCGACCGTCCGTTCGTCTTTTTGTTCTCTCGGCAGATAGAGATAAAGAAGGAGGTTTGAGAAGAAGTTGAACAAAGGCATTATTTCCTTCTGAATAGGGTGCTGTTTGCTATCGGCAAAATAGAGGGCTATCCGGTTTGCCTTCAAGATATCGCCATCGATGATAGCAGACTCCAATTCGAAGATATTGTAGTCCTTGCTAATTCCTATATTCCGCTGTACGACATCGGCATCAATGTGCGTTACGCCATGAGGAAGCCCCGCTATCAGCCGGTTCAGTTCGCTTACAATCTTTTGCAAATCGTTGCCGAGGCTCTCTGCCAAGAGTGCCGATATGCGTTCATCGATCCGTATGTCAGCCCCTTTGGAGGTATTATAGTGCCGAATATAATCAGTTATCCATTTTTGGATTTGGTAGTCGCGCAGTTTTGGCGACTCCATCATCACTCCACCCTTTTTCTCTATTTCCGAGAAGACCGACTTACGACGATCGGGCGAGCCGTACTTATAACAGAATACAAGTACGGTGGTGGGCATCATTTGTTCCAAATACAATGCCAACGCCCCCCAGTTGCGGATATTCTGCGCCTCCTTGACAATGACCAATTGCCGTTGCCCCATCATGGGATAACGGCGTGCAGCAGCAATCACAGGTGACAGGTCCCGTTCACAATCTTTGCCATAGACTACCGTCAAGTCGAACTCACGACTCATTTCGTCAAGGACATGTTCTTCCAAGTAGTCTGTGACCAGATCAATATAGTACGGTTCCTCGCCGAAAAGTAAATAGAGAGGAGCGAAATTGCCTTTCTTGAGTTGCAACTGAAGTTCGGAATAGGAGGTCATAACGGATTACTCAAATCGCAGATGCTTTAACGTGAACGAATTGTTCTGGATAGCCGTGAGGGCATCGATTCCTATTTCGAGATGTTCTTTTGCATACAACTCGGTTGTTTTGCGATCCATTGCATCGGTCTTTATGCCTTCGGGCTGGAGCGGCATATCAGAGATAAGGAGGAGGACACCCGTCGGAATGCTATTATGGAAACCCACAGAGAGGAGGGTTGCCGTCTCCATATCCACAGCATAAGCACGCGTAGCGCGCAGATACTGGCGGAACTGCTCATCGTGTTCCCAGACGCGGCGGTTGGTAGTGTAAACCGTACCCGTCCAATAATCGTGTCCATAGTTACGAATACTCGTAGAGACTGCACGCAGGATACTGAATGCCGGCAAGGCGGGAATTTCGGGAGGAAAATAGTCGTTGCTCGTACCCTCACCCCGAATGGCAGCCGACGGAAGGATATAGTCCCCTATTTTGTTTTTATCTCTCAGCCCGCCACATTTTCCAAGAAAGAGCACTGCTTTGGGGTGGATAGCACTCAGCATATCCATGATAAGGGCGGCATTGGGGCTACCAATACCGAAATTGATTATAGTCATGTCGTTGGCACTTGCATTGGGCATATTGCCTTCCCTGCCAACAACCGGCACATTGTACTGCTCGGCAAACAATTCGACATAATGCGTGAAGTTGGTCAGCAAGATATATTCCGAAAAATCTTCCAACTTGCGTTTGGTATATCTCGGCAGCCAGTTCTGTACAATTTCATCTTTTGTCTTCAACATAACACCAAAGGGCTTAAACTCTTGTGCAAAGATACAGAAAAAGCCTTGTCCTCCAAAATTTCCCATACAGAAATTTGGACATTGACGGAAGTTGTTGTACTTTTGCAGCCCCGAGAGAGAACAAGCACTCGAGGCGGTGTTCGATACACCAAGGTGGACAGATTTGGACTGCTTGCAACCACCAAAAAAAATGCTAAAATCGTTCTTATCAACGCAGAAGCAATCCATAATTTTCATGTTAAACCCTGTGCGGGCAGACGCCCAAAGGCGGTATAGTGCTTGTAGATATCAGCGGTAGCCTCTGCCTACACAACAACAAGTTGTACTAAAATTATGTCTTATCTTTTCACTTCTGAATCTGTGTCGGAGGGTCATCCCGACAAAGTTGCAGACCAAATTTCCGATGCCGTATTGGACGCATTTATTGCACAAGACGATGAGAGCCACGTAGCCTGTGAAACACTCGTAACAACGGGACAAGTAATCATTGCAGGGGAGGTCGGAAGCCAAGCCTATGTGGATCTCCAACAGGTTGCCCGCAAGACGATAGAACGTATCGGCTACACCAAGAGCGAGTATATGTTTGACGCTGCATCGTGCGGTATATTGACGGCCGTGCATGAACAATCAAAGGATATCAACCAAGGAGTATCCCGCGGCAGCCTACTGAGCCAAGGGGCGGGAGACCAGGGAATGATGTTCGGCTATGCCACTGACGAGACCGACAACTATATGCCCCTCACGCTTGATCTGGCACATACATTGGTTTACACTCTAGCGCGTATCCGCCATGAAGGCAAACAAATGACTTACCTGCGTCCTGATTCGAAATCGCAAGTGACCATGGAATATGACGAAAACAATTGCCCCGTAAGGATTGACACCATTGTTGTTTCGACACAACATGACCCAGACGTCACACAAGAACAGATAGCAAAAGATATCCGCGAGATATTGTTACCCAGAGTCGCCACCCGCGACCAGCGGTACAAAGAACTGCTCAGCGACAAGCGCATCAAGTTGCTGGTTAATCCGACGGGGAGTTTTGTTATAGGCGGTCCTCACGGTGACACAGGACTGACAGGACGGAAGATTATTGTGGACACCTACGGAGGCAGAGGAGCACACGGCGGTGGTGCCTTTTCGGGCAAAGATCCGAGCAAGGTGGACAGGTCGGCAGCCTACGCAGCGCGTCATATTGCCAAGAACCTGGTAGCAGCAGGCGTAGCACACAGAGTGCTGGTGCAAGTAAGTTACGCCATAGGCGTAGCGGAACCCGTGAGTCTGTGCATAGACACCTACGGAACCAACCTGACACGATTCAGCGATGCCGAAGTAGCAGCCCGCATACGTACGCTCTTTGACCTGAGACCGGGTGCCATAGCAGAGACTTACCACCTGCGCCAGCCCATCTATGAAGAGACAGCATCCTACGGACATGTGGGCCGTTCTCCGCAAACAGTAGAAAAGACTTTCACGGACGGCAACGGCAAGCCGTTCACACGGAAAGTGGAACTCTTCAGTTGGGAGAAACTGGACCGTGCTGAGGAACTAAGAAAGATATTCATAGACTAAGATACATACGTATCCATACATCAAGCGGTGACCGCAATGGGTTTATCAATCTCCCGACGAGGGGTCGTTGAGGTCCCGTTGAGGGGTCGCAAGCGAAAAACAGTTCAGAGCAAACGGCAAAGAGAACAGCCACAAAGCACAAGCCATTGCACAGAGACGATTCGGCGAACTGCAAGAGGTTGCACTTTTTCCCTGCATCTGACAGACCGTTTGGCACATGGATATGATGTTATAGTTTAACAACAAGATTTTTAAGAGGTGGGGCTATTGTTTTTCCCTCACCAAACAGCCATAAGGCAACAACACAAAAAACTGAAAACAATGAGAACAAAAGAAGAACTGACGGGGGTGAGTCTGTTGGGAAACCAGCATACCTCCTACCCGACCGATTACACTCCAGAACTATTGGAGACTTTCGTCAACAAACATCCTGAGAATGAGTATTTGGTGACATTGCATTGTCCGGAGTTCACATCGCTATGCCCCAAAACAGGACAACCCGATTTCGGTACCATCATTATCTCGTATATACCCCGAGAGAAGATGGTAGAAAGCAAATCCTTGAAACTCTACCTGTTCTCTTTCCGCAATCATGGAGATTTTCACGAGGATTGCATCAATATCATCATGAAAGATCTCATACGGCTAATGAACCCAAAGTATATTGAAGTGACGGGGTTGTTTATGCCTCGCGGCGGGATAAGCATCTATCCTTTTGCCAACTACGGAGACGAAGAACATCAGTCACTGAAAGAGACACGACTGAAAGAACAAATGGCAGCCTATCTATCACTAAACAATACAAGACGATGAAAGACAGCATATTAGTATATTCAGGAGGAATGGACTCCACGACCATGCTCTATGACTACAAGGACGAGATAGCCCTGGCTGTCAGTTTTGATTACGGAAGCAACCACAACCAGAAGGAACTGCATTTTGCTTCGCTGCATTGTGAGCGATTAGGTATCAGGCATATCAGCATTCCACTGGAGTTTATGAAACAATACTTCCACAGTTCTCTTTTGGAGGGGGGAGATGCCATCCCCGAAGGTCATTATGCTGCCGATAACATGCGCTCGACCGTTGTTCCGTTCCGCAACGGAATCATGACAGCCATAGCAGCAGGTCTTGCAGAGAACTACGGTTTGCAACGGATCATGCTCGCCAACCACAGCGGAGACCATACCATCTATCCCGACTGCCGTCCGGAGTTTGTGGCGGCTATGGACAATGCTTGCCAGACAGGAACCTATCAGCGCGTGCAGTTATTCACTCCCTATACGGAATGGACAAAGACGGACATAGCCAAACGAGGGAAAGAACTCGGCATTGACTATGCAGAGACATGGAGTTGCTACAAGGGTGGAGAACGTCCGTGTGGCAAATGCGGTACGTGCGTAGAAAGGCGCGAGGCACTCCGAGAAGCGGGAATAGAAGACACCACCCAATACGAAGAATAAGAACCCACAGAAATTACAGGATGTACTACGTAGAAAAAAGAATAAGCATCTCGGCAGCGCATAATCTGAAACTCTCCTACGAGAGCAAATGCGAGGCACTGCACGGACACAACTGGATAATAACCGTCTATTGCAAAGCAGAGGAACTGAACCAAGACGGTATGGTGACAGATTTCACACACATCAAAAGCATTGTGAAAGACACCTTTGACCACAAATATATCAATGAGGTGATTCCCATGAATCCTTCGGCAGAGAACATAGCACGCTGGATTTGTGACCATGTGGAGAACTGCTACAAGGTATCGGTACAGGAATCGGAGGGAAACATTGCCATCTATGAAAGATAGTCTCAGGTATGTACCGCATCAACGAGATTTTTTACAGTCTGCAAGGAGAGGGATTTCATACGGGTACGCCCGCCGTGTTTGTACGTTTCTCGGGCTGTAACTTACGCTGCCCATTCTGCGACACGGATTTTGAAGAGTACTCCCTTTATAGTGCAGAAGATATATGCCGGCAAGTGGAAGAACTCATAGGAGGCAAAGGAGAGTTCCCAACCCCATCCATATTAGTGATTATGACGGGCGGAGAACCTTCGCTGCAGGCTGATGAGAAACTTACATGCGCATTGCATCAATTAGTCAAAACCATCTGCATCGAGACCAACGGCACCCATACGCTACCTCATGGAATAGACTGGATCACCTGTTCGCCGAAAGAAGGTAGCAAAGTGGTACTGAAAGAGGCAGATGAGGTAAAAGTGGTCTATACAGGGCAAGATGTGGAATGTTGGCGGAAAAACATTTCTGCCCAGCACTATTTTTTGCAGCCGTGTTCCTGCCAAAACACGCAAGAGACCATTGAGTATATACTGAACCACCCGATGTGGCGATTGTCTCTGCAAACCCATAAACTGACAGGGGTGAGATAAGGAATGGCATATTCTTTGCTGCCGACCTTGTAAGATGCCGAGGTTGCCGACCTTGTAACCACGAATCGAAATACAGTTCAGCCGGTATGCTACACATTACGAATTGTTATATCAAGCACATCGCCACTATAGCGGCTGTTTGCTTTTATTGTCTGTCGGCCGGTGCGACCAACTATTGCGGACGTGTGGTTGACAAAAACAATGAGCCTATTCCTTATGCAACGGTTTATCTGGCAAATGATCCCATTGTGGGGACAGCCACCAATATGCAGGGCATTTTTACTCTATCCACAGACGCTTCTCCACGGGAGAAAGTAATCATTTCTTTTATTGGCTATACAAAGCACGAGACGACATTGTCAACATTCAGCAATATGCAGATGCCGTTCACAGTACAACTGACAGAGCAACCAATAGCCCTTGAAGAGGCGGTGGTGGCAGCACCGGTGCATAAGCAGAAGAACAGACGCAAGGCAATGGCTGCGCTTCTCTACAAGGTGTACAACCAAATGCAGAGTGAATTTCCCGACACGCCGTCGGAATATCGTATCGTGAGCGACGTAGCAATGAATGCAGACAATGCCCCATGGGGTATGGAACAGATGATTGCACGTGCCGTTCATATACCGCGTGAGGGTAAAGACAGGCATGATTCCATCCAGTTCGCTCCGGAACATTGCAAGCGGTTTCTGAATACGACGATACGGCAACGGGCGGATGTCGTGTTGAGCCACGATGACTTAAATCCCCAGTTGAGGGCGGTAGCCACCGAGGCTGATTCGGGCATCATTGTGCATTGGAGTTTATGGCGTTCCCGGGACGCGCGCTACCACTTTGAAGAATCCATGCAGGATCTGCGACATTGGCAGGTATCAAACGAGAGCGACAGGGAAACAGTGCTTACTTATACCGAGAAGCACAACTACATGGGGATATTGAAATTTACCATTCACAGCCACTACATAGTGGATTCGGAGACGTATTCTCTCTTGCGATTTTCAGAAGATGCCGTGGTGCAACTGGCAATACCGTTCGGATACAAACTCAAGAGCGGCGACTTGGAGTTACTGAATCTGCTCAATGTGGACGATCAAGCCATTGAGCGTTTCCGCTTGCGCAGAATACGTGCCAACGTCCAGATGAATACATTGTTTCAAACAGAGGACGGGGTGCGCTTGATGAAGGAGAGAAATCTGCAGGCAAATGCGCTGCTATTAGGAACACGAAAGGCTGAAATTCCGCTTGCAATAAAGGCTACACAGCGTGCAACGGAGGCGAGAAACAAGGGAGTAAGGACTTTGAACGAGGGCGAAATGAGCCGACGAATAGAGCGGGAAATCGTCCCGATCTACTAAAAAGAGGCAGATAGCAAGTGCGGGAGGTGAAATAGATTTCACCTCCCGCACTTGCTATCCTATTTATGACTTCACGATATTTTTTGCAAAATGTCCCGATTATTTTTTAATGCAGAACCGACATTGCCCCGACAGGAGTTTGTACGATATACAAGCCCGCAGGCAGGGCATCAAACGAATAGGACGAATTAGTCATCGTAAGTTTCCGGCCTGCGGCATCGAAGATATTGACGGGAACATTATTATCGTTGTGCAGGATTATGCCATCGAACCAAAGGCCTTCATCCAAGAGTTCGTTCAATGCGGAAGGAATCCGAACAAAAACCTTGTAAACTTTCCGGTTGATTCCGTCCGTCACGACATAATTGACTCCATAATGTTGGTCGGAAAAGTCGACGGTCTCTCCTGAGGAAGGCGAGACCCATGTTCCCGTGCCAGTGACAGCGACATCGGGCTGCAATGCTGTCAAGTCGGTACCAGCCGGCAGGGTCAAAGTGATCGTCTGCTCCGCTTCGTTGATAGCAGCATTTTCCCCGTTTATCCGGAAAGAGGATATACGCAATTCAGGCAAAGCAAAACTACTATTAGCATCCAGCAGGTACGTTACGATATTATCCAAGAGTTTCTTACCTGTCGGTGTGAGCAGGGAACCGCTTGTTTGTCCGATGGGGAAGAGGATGTATTTAGCCTGACGAAGGGCAGAGGGTATCTCATGCAGGAACGTTTCGTGAGCACCTTCCGAGTAGTAGTCTTCTCCGCGACGAGGAGCCGTTGCGAGCGCAAGCGTTCCATTTAGTTCTATCTGGACGGGCATCAGACCTTTTTTATCGTTTACGCCCGACAGAATGGTAAGCGCATCACCTTCTTTGACCTGCATACCACGAAATACAGGGTGAGAGGGTTGCAGAACGGCGATGTCGGTATTAGCAATGCTTCCGTTGTCGGGATAACCCCAGCCCAATCGTGAGGTTGTGTAGAGGAATACCTTCATGTTAAGTACCGGCAAATTACAACCACCTCGTGCTATACCGATTGCTTCCTGATTGTTAGCATCCACATCTTCGGAGATCAGCACCCATTTATACTTATCGTACTGTGCCTTATCACGCAGTTCGTCTTGTGCCTTGCGCGGCACAAGATTCTTTCCCTTGCTTTTCAAGTAGAGATACACCCCATCTTTCTCGTAAGCCAAGGTGTTAGTGTAAAGATAGAGTACAGGGTCGTTGCCCGGGTCGAAAGTCGTAACAGTCAGTTTACCTGTAATGCTATTTCCGCCCGCTACGCTGATAGTGAAAGAATAAGTTCCTGCCGTGGTAGGCGTACCGCTGATGGTGTACGTACCATTATCTCCGCTTCCAGTTATTCCGGCGGGCGTGCCATTGGTCCATGTGAGTGTGACAGCATCGCTGCTCAAAGCAGAGTAGCGGAAAGTAAATCCGTCGATAGCCTCGTTGACGAAGCCTTCCTGTATGGTGTCGGAGGTTGCCTCGATCTTCGAGGAAACGGTTATCTTGCCGGTCAGCGAGTTGGTTACTTGGTTGCTCCGGTTGTATGCCACCACCTTATATTTATAGATGCCAACGGGGCAGTTAGCCGTACCGCTCAGGGTCAGCGTGTCGCCGATGCCGTCGCTGTTGCCTTGTGTGAGCGTGATACCTGTTGCCTCTGCACCCTCCCATTCCAGAACGGTCTTGCCCTTGCTGTTGTATTTGGTGTAGTACGTAACCGGTGCCATGTTTCGTGTCTGCAGCACATTCTGCGTAGAGTCGTTACCCTTTATCCAACTTACACGCGGTTCGTCCGCCACACGCAGCGAGAAACCTAACAGTTTGCATTGACCATTGATGGCTTTTACGATCACTACATGCTCGCCCGTGGAAATGCTGTAGCGGCGGATGGTATAATTATCTTTATTGAATTGTAAAGGTTGCAGAATGCCGTCTATATATACCTCAAAGTACTGGTTATCGCCGGGCTTGGTTCCTTTGGTATCCTGTTTCTTGTCCTTCGCATAGATGGAGAACTGGTCGTATCCGCTGATATGGTAAGTGTATGTATGTCCGTTTTCCATACGGTGTTCGCGTCCGGATGTGCCTTGGGTAAACTCATCTTGGGCAGAAGCCGAGGTGGAACTAATGGATGCTATTGTTCCCTTAAACCAGCCGTCTATCGCCTCGCAGGCAGTAGTGGTCTCGTTGGTGGTCATGCCGTTTGTTCTGTCCGTACCAGTTGTGTTGAATGTAGCCAAATCGTCGGTATTACGGGCGGCATAATACACCTCATATTCCCGTCCGCCGAAAGTGGTAAGCGTACCCCCGTAACCGCCTGCAATGGCTTCATAGATACCGGGTGTGTGAGTAGTCAGGTCGGAAGACGGCACTTTGATATTGAATGTAATCGTATAAGTCTGCGTACTGCCGTCCTCGGCGGTTACCACCACCGTGGCTTTGTCGGTCAACGAAGAGGCTTGCGTAATCTTAATGGCTGCCTTGCTGTCGTTCTGCGTGGCACTCACTTGCGGCACTGCACTGCCACTCTCTGCGTCCACTGTGTATGCATATACGCCTGCCTGCAACGTAACTGCTTTGCCACCTACGGTCAGGCTCTTGAGCGTAGCATCGCTCGATTTGGGTTGCTCCACTTGCAGCGTAACGGTATAGACGGCTGTCTTACCCGATTGAGACGTGACAGTATATCGCACAGAGGTACTGAAATTCTGTGCGCCTTGCGGTGTATAAGAAGCGATATTGTCGCCATTTATGGTCGGAGTGAGATTAGTCAGACTGCTGCCGATGGGCAGCGAGGCAGTAATAGTCTTGTTCGCTTGGTCAATCGTGGCTGGTACGCCTGCTACTGTAAATGAGGTGATAACAGGCTCATCGGCTACGGCTTGGCTGAACTGAATGGTGTAAGTCTTGGTCGTTGTGCCGTCCTCGGCTGTAACCAATACCGATGCTTTCCCCGTTGTCGAAGCGGCTTGTGTGATGTTCAGCGTGGCTTTGCTGTCGTTGGCAGTTGCTGTTACATTCGGCATACCTGTATAGTTCGCAGGCAGCATCACACTGTAATCCAACTTCCCCGCATCAAAGTTAGGCACACTTGTTCCGTCATATTTCAACTCTTTCAGCGTCGCATCATCAGACTTTTGCGCAGGCGTAGAACCTGTATAACTACCATTGGTCAAGACTATAGTGAAAGCACTAATTTTCATTTCTGTTTTATTATCTTTGAAATGAAGATAATACTTTCCGTCTTTAAGCGTCAGGTCTGTAGCAGAAAAAGTATATGAACGTGGTCCTTTTTTGGACAAATCTGTCCCCTCTTTAGACCATAATCTTTGCTGCGAACTGCCTTCTTGTCCGTTGATAAATAGTTGTAACCATCTGCCATCAGAAATACTATACACTTCCAATGTAATAGTACCTGCTGCATTTGGCGGGACAGGGAGGTATAAAGAACTATTGCTATTGCATGAGAGTCCCGAACTGGTAACTTTTAACTTATCTTTTGCGCCTGCTATGTAGATAATGCCGTTATCTTCTGTTTCTCCGTTAATTTTACTCTCGGACTGTGCTACATTGTACGTCCACTTGCTTTGTGTTGCAGTGAGTGTTCGTGCTGTATATTTTCCATTAGTCGTTTGCCCGTATGTGGTTACATTCGCACATACGCTGATAAATAAAACAGACAGAACCTTTTTGAATATGTTTCTCATATTATTTGTTTTTGTATTAAATTCAAGGTACAAAGATACGTACAAAAACGGTGATATATGTAGAAAGATTGGCGGTAAAAGTGGAAATAATACACATATCTTCCTCTTTGTATCTTATTGATGTCGGCTTCAGGGGTCGTTCAGGTCTCGATGAGGGGTCGTGGGAATACGGATAGGAACTTCAAGAGAGCCATACGGAATATAATCCATTTTTTACGGTTCTTTCTATACACTATGTTCACCGAAAACTGTATTATATCTCATACATACTTCTTTCTTTTCTTTTGCATGACCAAAAGAAAAGAAACCAATGGGACTCCCCCACCCCCCTCAAAAAGGGGGCTATAAGCAGCCTTAACCTACGGAGTGATTTGTGTCGGGCGTTGCCAAAAATATGGGGTCACTCGAATTTCGGCGGAGACACAACTCGCTACGCTCAAACAGTATCTCCGCTTATCGAAATTCTCGCTTCATTTTTGACACCCGCCACAATGCCGGACGGAACTGACCCGCTGGCATTCGTTTTTCTACACGAATTCTGCCAATGGAGGTATTAGATATAACAGAGAAGATATGCACAAGTTATTTATAGAAGTTGTTCTGGAAACTTGCATATTCATTGCGTTTGCAAAGCACACGACGAACAAAGGCTTGCAGGAAACCCAGCCCATAGCCAAAGAGTTGGACAAAGGCTGCCACGACAGCAAGAGCCGTCACTTTGATATTCCTGCAACGGAACAAGGCATCGAAAAAAAGCAAGAGGACGTAGAGCGCAACAGGCAGGACGAACCATATATGCCACAGAGACAGCAAAAGGCAAGCAAGACATCCCAAGACAAAAACCGCCGGAAGGGTGTGCACCAACTTGAGGGATTCGGGATATTTCTTATAGAGATTGATGCGTGCAATTCCGGAATTGAACACCTGCCTATAGAACTGGCTGAAATTAGCACGACGTTTGTGCCAAACCCATGCTTCAGGGAAAAGACGAACCACACAGTTTGCCTTATAAAGACGGATACTGAAATCAATGTCTTCCCCAAAGCGCATAGGAGCGAAGCCGCCCAACCTGTTCCATACATCACGGCGAACCCCCATATTGAAACTACGGGGGTAGAACTTATCCATCTTGCGCTTTCCCCCGCGAATCCCACCCGTTGTAAAGAAAGATGTCATGGAATAACTTATCGCTTTCTGCACGGCCGTAAAATCGGAAGAAGCGCGATCGGGTCCTCCAAAGGCATCCACCTGAACAGATTGCGCTGCAGCCTGTTGCAATTCCTTTTCCACCTCAACGAGATAATCGGGAGGGAGAACACAATCAGAGTCCAGCACAATGATATACTCACCGGAAGCGCGCTCGGCACCATAATTACGACTGGGTCCGGGACCGGAATTGGGTTTGCTGAAATAGCGCAACGCCAGTTGCCCTGAGAACGAGTCGCAGATATCTTTTGCCGGAAGGGAAGAACCATCTTCCACGACAATCACTTCGAAGTCGGCAAACCGCTGCGATGCGAGCGAGAAGAGCAATTCTTGAAGTTCCTGGGGGCGATTGTAAACGGGTATTACAAAGGAGTATTTCATACGTGCGGACAATTTAAGTTGGTTTTACATTGTATTCCGGCACTCTACCCGCTCAATCCGAGTTGCCAACAGATTGAGCGGGTAGTGAGCAGAATGGGAGTCGTACTGCAGAGTACGGGAATGACTACTTTTCGTCTTTGTTTTCGGGTTCGTAAACGAGAACGTTCTTCAGTTCCCAACTACCGGATTTGCCAGAGGCTGAAGTGTAGCGGAAGCCGATGTACACAGACTTACCGACATAGGGTGAAAGGTCCATATCGCCAGATGATTGGAAGGTCCATGATGTACCGGCAGGAACATTGAGTGTACCGTCATCATTTTTATTCCAAGGCAATGCTTCCCAAGTGCAAGTGGTGACATCTCCTTTATAGTCGGACGAAACCAGCACGGTAGCCTCCTCGGTGAAATTGTCCGCCTTGTTGAATGCCTGGTCGAAAATCAGTTGCGGTTTCGTTGCTTTCTTGAGTTTGACCACAGGAGATACCAACCACGCCTCACTCTTATGGCTTGCGTTGTCCTTATAGCCGGATGCGCACATACCGTAGGTGGAAGAATAGTACCAAACATAGGTGAGGGGCGACTCAAGATAAACGTTTTGTATGATAAAGTCGCCTTGTCCATGACCCAAGAACGGTTCGGAGAGATAGGTTGATGTATTGGCTTTCCATGCGTCCTTCATCTCGAAAGACATACTCTCATTGGTGATCTTGGTAAGGATATTCCAAGTCTTCGAAGCCAAATCGTAGGTAAACTGGTCAACTGACGGCTGTCGATCCGCATTGCGATAAATCACCAACCAAGTTTTTTCGTCCGCTGCATAGGGGAAACGCCGGCTGAGATAGATATTGAGCGTTGATTCCGGATTTGCGATGCCTTCGGCTCCTATTTCCCTGTAATCGGCCGTAGCAAGAGCAACCACATCGGGTCCTGACGACGTGTAAGGCTTGAAGGCACCATCCGTGTATTGGTAGAAATAAGTCTTATCATCGGAGAAGTAGACGATGAATTTGTAGCCTTCACGTTTCATACGCTTATCCACACCAGCATCAAGAGCGGGAATAATTTCGTCGATGGAAGCAAGAGGAGTTTTTGGATAGAACTCGCGGATAACATCAAAATCACTGAAATAGACGGGCAGGTCCGCCACGGTGCGATAGGTTACTTCGCAGAGCGTACCAGAAGAAAGTTGCGGATATTTCTCTGCCATAAAGGTTGGAAGGAAAAGTTCCGGCGTGATGAGGGTATCCGAGAAATACTTATCGGTTCCCAACTTTTTGAGACGATTGTAAACGGAGGAGTCGGTTTCGTTTTTACCCATAGTCAATGACGTTGCGATGTTGGTTGCATTGGATGCGACTGCGGAATAGTCGGCATCGGACAATGTATAGGCGAAATTGCGCACGACCGTGATAGGAGGTTCGCCGCCCAACTGGTGATTCAGGTAGAAATCATCGCATGAGACGAGTGCGACGGCGATCAATAGTGATCCTAATATCTTTTTCATAGGTTTCTGTTTGTGAGATGGTTAGAAATTGAGTTTGAGACGAACGTTCCATGTCCTGCCTTGAGAGAAATAGAAATAGACGTTGTCTTTGTTGACCTCGGTTATTGTTTGTGTCAAGGCTGTCGGGTTCCAAGCCTTTTCGATGTAGTATTGATTCAACACATTGTTGACACTACCCGAGAGTACCGCGTCGAGTTTACCCATTTTGAAGTGGTAGGAAGCACGGAGATCCATAGAACCGCCTGTCGGTATTTTCCACGGGCGTTGCAGGTTCATCGCCTTGCCAATCTGCAGATCGTTTCCAGAGAAGGAGTAGTAGGCATAGTTGCGGTCATAGAGAGTGTATTCCGCTCCGATGCGGAAACCTTTGAAAGGTTTGAACGTGATGCCGAGGTTAGCCGTTGTTTGTGCGGAGCCACCGACCTCAATACCTTTCATATTGACCATTGCCCACGCATGATCGGGTGCTCCGGGTGTGGTGAGTTCTCCATCTTTTGTCAGTGCCTGCCCTTGCTCGCTATAGATGTAGCCTTTGACGGAATCGCTGTCCCATTTCCAATCACCGATGGAAAGCATGGCAGAGATTTCCAGCCAGCGTGTGGGGCGCGCTTTCAATTCGAATTCCAAGCCCATGTGGCGTGCATTTACACCTGTCATATTGAGGTTGTAGCGAGTTTGTGCGGGGTCGGACAATGTGTTTTGTTTTGCCATTGTCTTATCCATCCACTCGGTGAAATAACCGTTTACGGCAATGTTCACGTACTCATTGTGGAATCCATAGCCGATTTCCGCACTTGCGATCTGCTCGTTTTTCGCCTCCGTGTTGATGGCGTTGCTGGTACTTGCTGACATGAATGCGCCCTTGTCGAACTTAGGAGCACGCGAGATGTAGCCGAGATTGACAAATACATTGTTATGTTGGTTTATGGCATAATTGGCACCGGCTTTTACCGTTCCACCCACGAAATTGAGTGTTTTGGAGCGTCCGTGCTCGGCATCATAGTAATAGTGGTCTATTTTCCAATAGTGGTTCACATTGACAGAAGCGTTGAGGAAGGCGGACCAATTGCCTTGGTTGTATTCGCCCTGCACGAAGGCACCTTCTTGAACGACATAGCCGTCGTAGTTACGATAGCAGACATCGCCTATTCCCAGTTTCTGAGTAGCCCAATTAGGATCCAGAGCGGCCTTGTTGTTCTCCGCCTTCACGGAAGAGCGGGTTGCATCGATATAGTAGGTTCCGCCCAACATGTCGGAAACGACAGCCGTGTGTATTCCTTTGTAGTAGCGTACGTCGATACCCGCTGTGAAGTCGATGAGTTCGGCAAACTTGTTCTGATAGGTGGAAACCAGTCCATACCAGTTGTGCGAGTTGGTGTTCTGGCATATTACGAGTTGAGAGCCATAGTAAGGTTTTCCTCCGTACTCGGCAGAAGACTCATCGTAAATCGGGTTGTCGGGATTGTTAAGGTCGTAGATAGCACCATAGTCGAAAGAACCATCTTCACGACGGAAGGTGGTAGAGAGTGTACCATAGTTGGCACCATACGTAAGGTCGGAATATTTGTATTCGGTGTTGAGCCCCGGTTCGGCAGTACGTCCGTAACCACGTCCGATAGAGGTGTAGAGAGTAGTGGAAAGAGAAGACTTGTGGTCGATCTGCCAAACGTGGTTGAGCGATATTTGCGGTTTGTGGTACACGTTATAGTTGGCGGAATTGCGATTACCATAGTCATCGTAGCCATACGTAGGGTTATAGCGTGAGAAGTGCATGCCGTCCTTCATGTACTGCTTGACTTTCATCCACTCGGAGAGCGTGAGAGCACCGCCGGAACCTGAACGCTGGTAGTGGCGCTGGGGCGCACCAAATGCCGTGAGAGACAACTGATGGTTATCGTTGATTCGTTTGGAAATGTTGGCAAAATAGTTGTATCCGGTAAAGTCGGTACCCTGTACGTAGCCGTTGCCCCACGTGCGTGAACCGAGGACAGTGATTGCCCAACCGTTCTTCATCAGTCCAGTGGAAACAGAGAAGGACACTTTGTTATAACCATCGTTACCCATGGCATAGGAAAGAGAGCCTCCCTGCTTTGCATCGATATTCTTTGTGACGATATTGATGGTACCACCCACAGACGGAGCAGAGAGTTTACTTGCGCCCAGACCGCGCTGTGTCTGCACAACGGAAGCGACTTCAGCCAATCCCTGCCAGTTGGACCAATACACTTTGCCATCTTCCATACCATTCATAGGAACACCATTGATAAGCATTGCAATGTTGGTATTGTCGAAGCCACGCATATAGATTTCGCTGTCACCCCATGAACCACCATTGCTGTTGGCATGGACGCCGGGTGTATTCTTCAGCACTTCCACGAACTCGCCATTGCCTATACGTTCCTCAATTTCCAAAGCGGTGACGGAACTGACCGCTATAGGTGTCTTGCGTTGTACGGCAATCTGACCGGTGACGGTAACGTCGGACAGAGAGACTGATTCGGACTGCATTTCCAGCACACCCAATGCGTTTTTCTTCGCTTTTACCTCAAAGGTTTTGTAGCCCACATAGGTGAGGCTGAGTGCAGCCTCTTTGCTTTTTACAGGCAACACGAAATTGCCATCAAGGTCAGTGACTGTACCATTGGTGGTACCCTTTTCCAGCACGCTCACACCGATAAGCGGTTCGCGCGTTTCCGCATCGAGAACCGTACCCGTCAAGCGTTGCTCCTGCGCATACACACTCATTGCGAGGGTAGCCAAGAGTAACAAGAGAGTTTTTTTCATAACTTATTTATTTGTTTGGATTGAGCAAAGGGAGCAACACTTCTTCCAACTTGTCGGCATAGGCCCGGAAGCCCAAGTCGGTGAGATGAATACCATCAACAGTCCCTTCTTCATCGCGCCCCGTGAGTCCTTGGGTCGTCACATAGTAGAGATTGTCGGGAAATTCCTCTTTCAAGCGGAGATAGTTGTTATGGAATGCTTCATTCTTTTGCGGGAGATAGTCACGGAAGAAAGAGTCGTAGTGCGCATAGGGATAGGTGAGTCCTTCCACCATGATGACAGGTACATCGGGACGTGCCTCAAGCAAGATACGGACAAAACCATAGGTGAGCGTATCGCACATATCCTTCGTGCAATTGGGTACGGGGTCAATCACATAAGCGACCACATCAGGAATAGCCGCCATAGCACGCGCCAGAGGCGCATCCATCTTACCCTCGCCAGAGAAACCGAGATTGACACACTCCACGCCGAGGTCGCGCTGAATGAAACACGTGGACGCCATACCCGTGCGGGAGGCACAACCGCCCTGCATAATACTGGTACCATAGAAAACAATCCTCCTGTCGGTCACAGGATTCTGCACTTGCGGTCTGACAAGAACCGATGCGCTATCCACTCCGACCTCGAACCACTGAATACCATCGTAGAGCGGAAGATATATCATCCACTCGTGCATCTGCCCATCGAGGTTGCTCACATAGACTTTCTGCTGGATACTGTCTTTCACAGGGCGTGCCGTATTGACGTAGTGCCAACGATTGTCGTCGCCCAAACAATAGAGGTCGGTTCCTTTTGTACCCGTATCCGCCATGTGCGCCATGTGGAAATTCTGACTGAGGCGGTAGCGTGCAGCAATGTGACGCGAATTGCTTGCAAAGCGGACGGCTATTCCGGAAGAGCACAAAGACCGCGCCCAAAGGTCGGGACGAACACTATCCTGCAAACAAGCGGGGATACGAGTGTAAGGCGTAAGCGTATTGGAAAATCCCTTGTTGATAATCTGCAGTTCCAAAGCATTCACGTATCGCAAAGGAACGTCCTCTGCTCTCAAGGGAAGCAAAGCAAAGAGCAAAAGTGCGAGGAAGATGTTACGCTTCATGGATTTTTGTTTTGCGCCACAAAGGTAATACTTTTTCTTCGGGCAACAAAACAGTGTTCAAGTTTTTTTAGTACCCACAGACTTCTTCAAACCCTCCATGAAGGAGGAATGCCTTTCCCACTCTATGTCAAGAGATAAGGGTTCGTTTTATTTTGCCATTCTCCCGATGAGGTAGCAAGTTATTTACGATTTGGCAATTCGGACCTTCCGAACCCTCCCAAGAAGGGGAGTATAGTTGAAAGCCAAGAGTTGACAGTTGAAAGAAGCAGAGAGTCTTGTCAAGTTTACAAGTTGAGAAGTTGGGGTGTTTCAGGGGTCGATGAGGGGTGCTTGAGGTCTGCTTGAGGGGTCGTATAAAAAAAGCAAAGACCTCCCCAACCCCTCCAAAGAAGGGGCTAAGATTATGCCATCACCCTATTATGTATAATCTGTTGACCAAATTAGATTTACCTATTACACTACTTGCTTGAGGCGCACAATTTTGTATTTAATTCTGACATCTATGCAGAGCAGATGTAAAGAATAAGACTGAATCAAGTAAAAAGACGGATACAACAAAGGAAATTCAAGAAAGTTTTATTCAAAGGCTTGTGGGAATGAGAAAAACAATGTATCTTTGCCGCACAAATCCAAGGGGGATTCTCTCTCTTGTATTATTCCAAAGAAAACAGAACAGATATTTATGGTGTATGATGTAACCAAACTCGGACGTCTTTCGTTCGATGAATTGACCGACTTGGCTAAAAGTTTCGGTCTGAAAGTTGGCAGGAATGCCACAGAACAATCTCTGATATACGATATTTTAGACGCTCAGGCCGACCAGAAAGCACTTCAAGTGCAAGCAAGAGTGGACGCAAGAGGGGAACAACCCGAACGCAGGAAGAAACAGCGTATTCACACACAGAAAAAAGCAGAGCGAATCAATTTGGACCACTTCAAACAAGAAGCCAATACGCAAGTGCAAGAATCGTTATCATCTTCTCCAGACAACAAGAAAGAAGATCGCACAGCCCAGATACCATTATTCACAGAGAAGGCACTGAGCGAAGCACAGCAGGCAGTGGAGACACAAGCCGAAAGATCGGGCTATGCAGAAGGCAAAAAGGCAGAAGACTCGAATGACAACACGCCCAAGAAGCGAGGCAGAAAAGCCAAAATGCAAGATGAGGGTACAAGTTCACCTGTAACAAGCCTTGAGAAAAAGGGAGAAACGGCTCTTGTACCTCAAGAAAGCACTATTGCCGAGACAAAGAGCGAGGGTCAAGCAGAGGGTACCATTCAGAAGAAAAAACGCAGCAAGAAAGCAAAAGAGGCAGTTGATACAGAAGATAAAGAAGTTGCTACGGAGAGTGCCAAGAGCGAGGAAAAGGTCATTGGGAACCCCGTTGCAGAAAAACCAGCGGAGGATACAGAAAAAAAACAAACCGAGGAGAAAGCGGCAAATGTGGCAGGAGGCGAAGAAACGCGCGATGTACAGCATGAGCAGAAACGTGCGATACTCTATGATTTCGGTGATCACATAAAGGGTTGCGGCACATTGGAGTTACTTCCTGACGGATATGGATTTTTGCGTTCTCCGGATTACAACTACATCTCATCCCCTGATGACATATACGTTTCCCAGCAACAGATAAAGGCATTCGGTCTGAAAGCCGGTGACACCGTGGAATGCACCATCCGTCCACCAAGAGAAGGCGAGCGTTATTTCCCCATCAACAAGATTTTGAAGATAAACGGTTGTCTTCCTGAGCAGGTGAGAGACCGAGTTGCCTTTGAGCACCTGACACCTCTGTTTCCTGACAAGAAGTTTCGTCTCTGCACAGGGCACAATGATCCGTTGTCGTGCAGAATCATAGACCTGTTCGCTCCTATAGGCAAGGGTCAGCGCGGTTTGATTGTCGCCCAACCGAAGACGGGTAAGACGGTGCTGCTGAAAGACATAGCGAATGCCATAGCCGCCAACCATCCTGAAGTTTATATGATAGTTCTTTTGATAGACGAACGTCCGGAGGAAGTAACCGACATGGCCAGAAGCGTAAAAGCGGAAGTGATAGCCTCAACCTTTGACGAACCAGCGGAGAACCATGTGAAAGTGGCAAACATTGTTCACGAAAAAGCCAAGCGATTAGTGGAATGCGGGCATGACGTAGTTATCCTACTGGATTCCATCACCCGTCTGGCCCGTGCCTACAACACAGTGACTCCTGCCAGCGGCAAGGTGCTGTCGGGCGGTGTGGAAGCACAAGCCCTGCACAAACCCAAACGTTTCTTCGGTGCAGCAAGAAACATCGAGAACGGCGGCAGTCTGACCATCATAGCCACCGCATTGACAGATACAGGGAGCAAGATGGACGATGTTATCTTTGAGGAATTCAAGGGTACGGGCAACATGGAGTTGCAATTAGACCGCAAACTGAGCAACAAACGCGTGTTCCCCGCCGTAGATATCATGGCATCGTCCACACGAAGAGACGATCTGTTGCTTCCACAAGAGGTGCTGCAACGAATGTGGATACTGCGCAGGCACTTAGCGGATATGAATTCCGTGGAGGCCATGGAGTTTCTGAAAGAAAGAATGGAACGGACGTTAGACAACGAGGAGTTTTTGGCTTCAATGAATTCATAAGCCTACTCACACAAGAAGACAAAGGCAGGATCGCAGAGAGCGAGTACCTGCCTTTGTTGCATAAAGCAGGACAGCCAAAAACGAAGAACACACCAAATCGGGAAAATGGTTTGCCTATATAAAGATTTATCCTTAACTTTGCCGATTGAGCATATAACGAGAAATTATGTCAGAGAAACGTTTCCATATAGCCATTGTGAATGGTCCGAACTTGAACCTGTTGGGGAAAAGAGAACCGGAAATATACGGAACGATGCCGTTTGAAGAATATCTACCGATGCTGCGAAGCAAATACGAGGACATAGAGATTGATTATTACCAAAGCAACCACGAAGGGGATTTGATAGATTATCTGCAACAGACTGACGAGAGGGAAGAAGTTGTAGGTATTGTACTTAACGCAGGCGGCTATACCCACACAAGCATAGCACTGAGAGATACGGTGGCGGCCATAAGCAAGCGTGTGATTGAGGTACATATCAGTGACCCACGGAAACGGGAATCATTCCGGGCAATATCCTATTTGAGCGATGTGGTTGCTGCGACCTTTTCGGGATACCTGCTGCTGGGCTATGACATGGGAATAGATTATTTGCTTTTTTCGGACCGGAAATGAGAAGACATTGCATCATATTGCTGTTATTTGGATTGTTTACGCCGGTTGCCATGGCCCAGAATCGTCCGTACATAGACGACAAGACCGTACATTTCGGTTTTTCGCTGGGTCTGAACTTTATGCACTACAGTGTGACAGAAAGTTTAGTTCCCCAAAACGAAGATATATACCATGCCAGAGTGAGCAGCATGTTGCCCGGTTTTTCGGTAGGTTTCATCACCGATGTCCGGCTGAGCAGACATCTGAATTTCCGCTGCACTCCGACTTTGCATTTCGGGATGCGAACGATCACGTACAAGACAGAATCAGGGAACGTGAACAACTTGAAAACAGACGTGTTGTCACTTCCCATATCGGTTCCTGTCTATCTGAAATGGTCCGCCGAGAGAGAGGTGAACTATCGTCCTTATCTGCTTGCCGGAGGAGGTGTCAGTTTTGATTTCGGCACGGACAAAAAACGCCCTATTCTGCAAAAGCCTTTTGACTACTTTGTGGAAGTAGGGTTCGGTTGCGACTTCTACTTTCCGTGGTTCAAGTTGTGTCCCCAGTTGACTTATTCAATAGGTTTCAACAATGTACTGACACCAGCCGACAAGCGGACGGAATTACCTGTCCAAGATGCGTTTTATGCCAATGCATTGAACAAGTTGCTGAATCGACAGATTACGCTTACATTCAACTTTGAATGAGAGGGATATTACAACATAGCACCTTTCTCCTACTCTGCCTTGTATTTTTTGCGATGGCAGGTTGTGAAGAGAAGACAAATACAGATCCGAATGTGCGATTGCGTTTTTCATGTGACACTCTGCGCTTTGACACCGTATTCACAGAGATGAACAGTCCGACATTGCAGTTCCGTGTTTACAATTCTCAGAAACAAGCCGTCATAATAGACCAAATAAGATTGAAAGACGGACGATTTTTCCGGTTGAATGTGGACGGAGAGACATCGACAGAGCGATTGCAACAAATCAGACTCGGCGGGGGGGACAGTATGTTCGTATTCGTAAAGGCACGGATAGAAGAGCAAAGTTCTGCGACACCCGTATTTATAGAAGACGAGATTTGCTTCAAGACAAACGGGAGTCTTCAAAATATCATACTGGAGGCGTTCGGGCAGGATGTGGAACGTCTGAGCCGATATACGATTTATCATGATACGCTATTGGGCGGCGGAAAACCTTATCTCATTTACGACAATCTGGTTGTGGATACGGCTTGCACACTCACGCTGCGAGAGGGAACAACTCTTTATATGCATGACAACGCAAGCATTGTTGTTTATGGGAATCTGTTAGCCAACGGGACTCTTGAAAAACCGGTCCACATTCAAGGCGACCGTTTGGACGACATTTACACAAATGTACCTTATACCGTTGTTTCAGGGAAATGGAACGGGATATACCTGATACAGACAGACAAAGGAGAAAACAGCCGACACCAGTTAGATAATACAGAAATCATAAGCGGCAAGGTGGGACTATATTGTTCTTCATCAGACAAAACGAAAATGCCGGAATTAACACTAAGCAACTCAAGAATACACAACTTCTCCCAATACGGCATAGTGCTACAAAACACCAATGCGACACTGCAGAACACAGAGATAAGCAATTGCGCCCAATACTGCCTACACTTATCAGGTGGAAACTATCAGTTGGTACACAACACGATAGCATCCTATTACAGAAATACAGACATTAACATACAACCTGTCAAGAGGGAGGATGTGGCTGCCGTATATATCAATGACCTATCAAAAGACAATTGTCCGACAGTCTGCAAGATGTATAATAATATCATCACGGGAATAAGGAAGAACAATTTAGTGCTTGCCACTTCCCTACCCCAACGGTACAGAGGAGAGTTTGCAGGAAATTATCTCCGCTCTGACAGTATCGTCTTAGACTGCTTCAGAGATAACATATACGCCGGAGAAGAAGACACCGTTTTTGTCCGTCCATTCTATTCTTTGGACGACTATTACTACTACGATTTTCATTTGGATTCCGTATCACCTGCAAGAGGAAAGGGGCTGAGCGAGGCGGCTGCCACATTGCCTTACGACAGAGACGGCAACCCTCGTCCAAAAGAAGGATCCGACCTAGGCTGCTACCAATATATAGAAAAGGGACAAAATTAAGCCACCACAGACTACCTGCAAAAAGCAGGGTTGTCTTCAAGGAAAGATATTAAAGACAGCCGGTTTTATCTTTTTCAATCGTAAGCAAGTTGCAGAGCCTCTCCTACGACATAATTGCTTCCTCCGATAAATATCAAATCATTTTCCGAAGCAGCATTGACTGCGGCTTTGACAGCCTCAGTCACAGAAGAATACGCTTCTCCACACAGAGAAAGAGACTCTCCGATGTGCTTCATTTCCACCGCAGGAACAGCACGATGCGTCCGGGCTTGGGTAAAATAGAATACAGCCTCAGAAGGCAACAGAGCCATAGCATCCTGCACATCTTTGTCATTGACCATGCCAAAGACTATATGCAACCGGTGATATTTATCCAAGAGCGATTTCAACTGGGATGCAACATAACGGATACCGTGGGCGTTATGCCCCGTATCACAAATGATTGTCGGTTTTGTATGAGAAAGCGTTTCCCAACGTCCACGAAGCCCCGTCAGACGGCACACACGGGCAAAACCATTCGTGATAGCGTCTTCACTGACACGGAAAGGCGAAGTTTGACTCAAAAGGTTCAAGGCAACTTGTGCCGTTTGGATATTTTTTTCCTGATAACAGCCTGTCAGTTCACATGGTATGATTCGATGAGGTAATTGGTCTGCAAAGACAATCATGGAGTGAGTTTCAGCGGCTTTATGAAGAAAGACAGGGGCAGTTTCCTTATTTGTTTCTCCAATGACAACAGGAATATGTTCTTTGATAATCCCTGCTTTTTCAGTTGCAATAGATGAGAGAGTATTACCCAAAAACTCGGTGTGATCTTTACCGATATTTGTGATAACAGAAAGGATGGGTGTGATGATATTAGTGCTATCCAACCGTCCGCCAAGTCCTACTTCTATGACGGCTATATCGACCTGCTGTTCAGCAAAATAAGAAAATGCAAGAGCCATTGTCGTTTCAAAGAAAGAGGGCTTTAGTTCTTCCAAGAACGATTGATTATTCTCTACAAACCGAATCACCTCTTGTTCAGGAATCATTTCGCCCGAGATACGGATTCGCTCACGGAAATCCACCAAATGGGGAGATGTATATAGCCCGACCTTATAGGCGGAAGACTGCAATGCGGCGGCAATAAGATGAGAAGTGGAACCTTTCCCGTTTGTACCGGCAATGTGCACTGCAGGGAAAAGCAAATGAGGGTTGGAGAGGTGCGCCATAAGACGACAGGTATTCTCCAAGCCAGGTTTATATGCAGAAGCACCCAATAAATGGAATGCAGGCTGTGATGTATAAAGATAGTGGACGGCTTGTTCGTATGTCATAGGAAATACCTTTATTGGACGAACAAAGATACAGGTATTTTTGTGAAAATACAATTCTTTTTGTAACTTTGCAGGGCTATATAGAAAGTGTATAACAGATAGAAATATGAAGAAACTAATCATACTATCAGTAGTTGCAATTATGTTTGCAGGATGTAAAAACGAAACGTCTGACAAGATTCGGCAGGAGGCTGTCCTCAACGCTATCCAAACGCGTGCCTCTATCCGTCAATTCACGGGTGAAAAGATTACTGATGAGCAGATTAACACCCTCCTTCGCTGTGCGATGTCAGCTCCGTCAGCAATGAACAAGCAGCCGTGGGCATTCGTTGTAGTAACAGATGATGCCTTGCTCAGCAAGATGGGTGAAGCCTTTCCCTTTAGCCGTTGCGGCAATGGCGCAGCCTGTGCCTTTGTGATGTGCGGCGACCTCAACAAGGCTCTCCCTGGAGAGGGACAAGGATTCTGGATAAATGATGTATCGGCTGCCACGGAGAACCTGCTCCTTGCCGCACACGCCATGGGACTGGGCGCAGTCTGGACGGGTGTCTATCCGAGTTCCGAGCGCACCCCTGAGGTACAAGCCATGTTGGGTCTGCCCGAACATATCATCCCGATGTGCATTGTTCCGGTGGGCGTTCCCAATGAGAAAACGGCTGTAAAAGACAAGTTCAAGGAAGAGAACATTCACTACAACCGCTGGTAACCCTCACCATGCAGTATTCCGTAGCGCACCTTGCGTATTCCTTTGCCGAACCATGGCAACAGGACCTCTTTGAGCAGGCGTTATGTGACGCGGGCTTTGACGCATTCGATGGCGACAATGCCTATATCCCGACCGCACTCCTCCGTGCTCACCGCGCGGAGGTTGAGGCGTTGATTCTGGGTACCGAAGGCGTCCGACTCCTATCCTTTGAGGACTGCCCCGATGAGGATTGGAACGCCACATGGGAAGCCGGACACGGGGTGGAGCAACTGCCTATGGATGTACGTATTACACCACGCTGTGCCTTTGGCGCAGGGCACCACGAGACCACCTCTATGATGGTCGATGCCTTGGTGGAGAACAAGGGGCGTTTCGCGTATGTCTTGGATATGGGTTGCGGCACGGGTGTACTGGGTATCATGGCAGCCAAGTGCGGGGCTACGCACGTAATCGCGGTGGATATTGACGAACAAAGTGTACGCAACGCGCAGGAAAACGCTGTGCAAAACGGTGTCTGCATGGATATTCGCCAAGGCGACACGCCCCCCACAGGCGAATATGACCTAATTCTTGCGAACATTCACCGCAACATATTGCTTTCCCAACTGCCCGCCTATGCCCGCTATACCGCGAAACATGGCGAAATATGGCTCAGTGGATTCTACGACACAGACGTGCCGATACTGACAGATGCCGCCGTGCAAATGGGACTGACACACATCGCCACCCGTCAGCGTGGCGAATGGAGAATGATACAACTGCGAAAATGAGTACCATCTGTGCCATATCCACCCCCTATGGTAGCGGCGGCATTGCCGTAATCCGCGTAAGCGGAACGGACGCTATTGCGTTGACCGACAGCCTGTTCCACGGACGCAAGCCCCTGCTTTCGACACCGGCAAACACCATTCATTATGGCACTATCGCGCGCGATAACGAGGTCTTGGACGAGGTACTCGTGAGTATCTTCCGTGCCCCGCACTCGTTCACGGGCGAAGATGTGGTGGAGATAGCCTGCCATGGCAGTCTCTATATCCAGCAGACCCTGCTGCAATGGCTGGTGGATGCGGGATGTGAGATGGCACATGCAGGTGAGTTCACGCAACGTGCGTTCTTGAATGGCAGGTTGGATTTGGCAGAGGCGGAAGCGGTTGCAGACTTGATTGCCGCACAGACAAAGGCGGAAAAAGACCTTGCTATCAATCAGTTGCGCGGAGGTATCTCACAGGAACTGGCTACCTTGCGCGCACGGTTACTGGAGTTCACCTCACTCGTGGAGTTAGAATTGGACTTCGCTGACCATGAGGAACTGGAGTTTGCCGACCGCCATCAACTGACCTCGCTGGCACAAGAGATAGACGCTAAACTCACCGCTCTGACGGGTTCGTTCCGTGCAGGCAATGCCATCAAGCAGGGTATTCCCGTGGCTATCATAGGTGCCACCAATGTAGGCAAGTCCACGCTGCTCAACGCCCTTGTGGGTGAGGAACGCGCTATCGTCAGTGATGTTCAGGGTACCACACGCGACACCATAGAGGACACGCTGGTATTAGGCGGCATTCTGTTCCGTTTTATCGACACCGCGGGTATCCGTACCACCGCCGACAAGATAGAGAGCCTTGGCATTGAGCGAAGCCTACAGGCAGCACGCAAAGCCCTGATAATCATCAACGTGATAGATGCCGCCGACCCGCACGACACTCTCTCCGACCTGCCCGAACTGGAAGGCAAAACCATCATCCGCGTACTCAACAAGGCAGACCTTGTCAATGCACAATGCGCCGTGCACAATGCGCAGTTAGCCCTGTCTGCAAAGAGCGGAGATGTGGAGCCCCTGAAGCAGGCATTGATTGCCGAAGCGGGCAAGTTGTTCGACACACGTAATGCCGTAACTGTCAGCAACGCACGCCATTACGAAGCCCTTGTGCGTGCCTTGGACGCCATTCGCCGCGTGGAACAGGGGCTGTATGACCAACTAAGCGGCGAGTTCCTCAGTATGGACTTGCAGGACTGCCTCACCGCTCTCGGCGAGATAACAGGACAAATAACATCCTCCGAAGTCCTCCACAACATCTTCTCCCGTTTCTGTATCGGAAAATAAGGTGTTTTTTCAGAAAGTCAGTCAGAGTAAAATAATAGCAACCTAACACAAATATACTATGGAGGTTGCAGAGTTTGTAGAAAAACATTTAATCGCTACTATTTTACTTTAATTGCTTTGTAGTTTACATCTTTTGTTGTAATTTTGTGACTCGAAACAAGACGAGTAACAAAATCTTGTTACTCGCAGACTGCAGACAGTAAGGAGGTAAACAATGAACAAAGAGCCTATAAAGTTGCGTAAAAGACCGAACACAACAGGAACGGTGTCGCTATATCTTGACATCTACATTGATGGTAAACGAACCTACGAATGGTTGAAACTATACCTTGTGCCGGAAAAGACACGCAGAGACAAAGAGAAGAACATCGAAACAATGCGACTGGCGGAAGCCATACGAGCCAAGCGTATTGTGGACTTGAAGAACGGCAAGTTCGGCTTCGAGGGCGATTTCGCTACTCGCACACGTTTTTTCGACTACTACCGCGCTATGTGCGAAAAACGACTCGGTAACGAAAGCCGTGGTAACTGGGGCAATTGGTATTCGTGCCTACATCATTTGAAAAAATATGAACCACGTGAGGACATCACCTTTGCTGACATAACATCTGAATGGGTACAGGGTTTCAAAGATTATTTGGAGTATGACGCTATTGCTTGGCAGCACGATAAAAGGACGCGGCTCAAAGAGAAAGAACTGTCACGCAACAGTAAGGTAAGTTATTTCAATAAACTACGGGCGTGTATCAATCAAGCGTTTGAGGAGCATATCATACCAACCAACCCACTACGGGGTATTGAGGGCTTCAAAGCAGAAGAGGGAACGCGAATGTACCTGACCATTGATGAGGTAAAACGCCTTGCGGAAACTGAGTGCGATTACCCTGAAATCAAAAGAGCATTCCTTTTTTCGTGCTTAACAGGTTTGCGACGGAGCGACATTCTCAAACTAACTTGGAGCGAGGTCTATCAGCAAGGCGAATACACGCGTATCATTTTCAAGCAGAAAAAGACAGGTGGTTTAGAGTACCTTGACATCTCACAGCAAGCAGCAGAACTGATGGGAGAACGAGGCAAACCAGAACAGAAAGTGTTTGGCGCGATACATTCGCCGTCCTGCACAAATAATACAATCAAATTGTGGGTGGCGCGTGCAGGTATAAACAAAGACATCACATTCCATTGCGGTCGGCATACCTTTGCGACGATGATGTTGGACTTGGGTACAGATATTTACACAACCTCCAAGTTGCTCGGACATCGCAATATCAGCACCACGCAGATATACGCAAAGGTACTTGACAAAAACAAACAAGCAGCAGTGGCTCGTATTCCGAACATTATACCTGCGGACGACAAGCAAGGCGAGTAAGGAAGTATGCTATATAATAAAAGCGGTTACGCAGTATAATAACTATACAACCGCTTTTGCTTTTTCAGAACGCCCTCTCTTTGCCGAGAACGCAACGAAATTTATTCAGTAGGGAATTTACCAGTCGAACTATTTTCGTCAAAGGAGCGCAAAATTTGCAAAAAATAACTTTCCTGCCATTAGGGGCGGTCAGGGGTTCTATTGGGTCAATCTCGTTTGACAAAATAGACAGGTTCGATGGGCATTAGTGTCTTGTCGTCTTCGGTCATTTTGTTGTAATACTCTATCCATAACTCCACAAACTCCTTGCCGTCTATCAGGCGAACATTATTTTGCCTTGAAGTGGTGTGTGCGTCCTCTGTGAAGCGTCCCGATGTTACAATAATAGGTGTATCACCTTTTGCTACTCCCAAAATCTTATGTACTATATCTACCGACACGGTGTTGTTCTCACTGTAATGTTTGACTTGTACTTTCAGTATTGGCTTGGTGGCACCTAATGGGTCGGAATACGCTATTACGTCAACACCTCCGTCTTTGCCTTTGGGTGCTACGAACGGAGTATAGTAGCCCATTGCACGGAGCAATGCTGCTACCATATCTTGAAACTCCCACCAAGTGCGTTGCTCTATATAGGTTCGCAGGTCGTCATTGGCTTGTTGTTTGATATTCTCCAACACAACGGAGGCAGGAACATCATCAACTACTGCCTCCTCGTCTTTGTAAGGATCTTTGGCTACCTTGTTATTCTTCACCCACTCCGCATATAGCCGGTGGGTATATTTGAATAACTTGTTCGGTTCGGTATATTTGGTGAGAGCCTGTCGCCCTTCGTCTGTGATGCGCCACTCTCCTTTATCTTTCAAAAGCAAGCCTGCTTTAACGAGGTCAACTGAATAGTATTGTAACATAACTACCCAACGAATCTGCCCTGTTTTAGGATATATATATAGTTCCCACTCATCAAAATGGCACAGGTCGGGTAACTGTTTCCTTAACTCGCCAAATGACATAGAACCGCCATCCTGCTTATTTAATAAGGAGAGAGTGTGAAATAGCACGCGAGAAGCGAGGATACGACTACGCCCCATTTTTATGCTTTCCGGAGTATTCATTGCCTGGCTTGTATTAGTTTGAGAAGCATATCTATTTGCTCGTCTTTCTTCTGTGTCAAACGCCGCATTTCCGCAAGTTCTTCCAATTGGCGGCTCATAATATCCTGCTGTCTTTCAAGCGTGGAGAAAAATTGTTGTGTATCAGGGTTAAGCGTTACTTGACTGCCCGTACCCGCTGCAACACTTACACCATTTTGAGCAGCACTGCCAGACGAAATGGTTTCGTTAGAACTTGCGATTGCTTCTAATAGTTTCTGTGCGCGTTCAGGAAGTGGCTTACCTGTTTCCCAATTCTGAACCGTACGGAGCGTAACACCGCACATACCTGCGAGTTGCAGTTGTGTAACGCCCATTTTCTCTCTTATTTTTTTTACGTCCATATTAGTTTGATCTACTGCATTTTATCCTTTTTGTCTTTATTTTTTCACAAAAAACTTGTTCAAAAATTTTGTGGGTACGAAATAAATTCGTAATTTTGCAGCGAAATTAAAACGAAACAACTTCGCAGCAATTTCGCTATCGCTATTCGCTTATTGAAATTGCGTGCAAAGTTACACAAATGTTTTTAATTGTGCAAATTGTTTGCGAAAATAGCAAATAAAAAAACAACTAATAATAAAGCAAAAAAATGGAAACAGTGTTCAAAACCAAGTTCCAGCAAGAAAAGGAACAGAGAGAGTTGGCAATCTACACCGAGTATCAACAGTTGGCTGCCGACCCCGACAAGAGTAAAGTTGTCATCGCAGAGTATCTTTGCGAGAAGTATCATTTGGCGACTATCAGTACCATCTACAGCATTCGCAAACGTGTGGAGGGTCGTCTGAAAAGAGCAGGTCAGTTATGAAACGGACTATCACATTGAAGCAAGTGGGGCAATGGTCATTACTAACTATACTGATAATATGGGGAATGCTTGCGTTTATAGTTCTTGCGGGCGAGGATAACCCCGAAATGCCTATGTCGCTAACACAGTTCATACTATTGAAAGCAGGTGCACTTGTTAATATAAGTGCGGTTGGTATAATAGCCAAGAGGTGTAACAAGCGAGGTTGGCTGCCTGACCTTGAGAAACTTTTGACGGAGGAATGATAATGGACGAGCAGGAAATCACCCTTGAAACCATTGCCAATCGCCTTGCGAGTATTGAACAGATGTTGCAGGAGCAGCGTCAAATGATATTTAATAAGGACACTTTGGATTTTGACGAAGCGGTAGCATATACCAAGTATAGCAAATCGTATTTGTACCGACTGACAAGCAGTAAGAAGATACCGCATTTCAAACGCGGGCACAAGGTATTTTTCGATAGAAAACGGCTTGATGAGTGGCTACGAGGAGTGTCAATTAAGTCACAAGAGGAAATTGAGAGCGAGGCAGAAACCTATTGTGCTACGCACAGGTGATATTAGAAAACAAATAACAATCCTAAATAACAATTATGGCAAACGAAATCATCGAAGTAAAGTCGGTTGATGTCATTCAGGCAATCGACCGTGCGGAGGTAGATGTGCAAATCTCCACCGCAAAACAGTATCCGCGCGATGTAGCGCAAGTGTTAAACAAAATTCGTACCTACGGACAGATGGATGTAGAAACGGCAGGGGAGTGCTTCTATTCGCTTCCTCGTGGCAACAACAGTTCGGTGGAGGGTGTCAGTGTGCGTTTTGCAGAGATAGTGGCAGGAGCGTGGGGCAACTTACGTGTCGCCACTCGTATCATCGGCAACGACGGCAAGACCATTACCGCCCAAGGTGTAGCGCACGACCTTGAAACCAATCTCGCTGTCAGCGTCGAGGTCAAACGTCGTATCACGGACAAGTATGGCAAGACCTATTCGGAAGATATGCAGGTCGTAACAGGCAATGCTGCGAGTGCAATTGCATTTCGTAATGCAGTCCTGAAAGTAGTGCCGAAAGCCATTACGAAAAAAGTGATGGACGAAATCAAGCAGGTCGCTATCGGTTCGACCAAGGACATAGCAAGTCGCCGGAAAGCAATGCTCGATTATGTCAAAAAGTTCAACATCACGGAGGAACAGGTGCTATTCTTCTGCGGAGTATCAACAACAGAGAATATTGACAACCAAATGTTATTCAATCTCCGTGGTGCGCTCAACGCTATCAACGAGGGCGATTCGACCGTGGAGGGGATATTCATCACACCTATGATTGAAGCCAAGAAAGCGAAAGTAGCAGCGAAGAAAGCGGAGACGGCACAAGACCGTGCAGCGCAGGCTATGGCAGAGAACATCAAATAAGGAGGATATGTTATGAACCGTACAAGACTAAAATTCAGCAACCGTCAGGAGTGGCTCAATGCCCGCAAAGACGGTATCGGTGCAAGCGAGGTGGCAAGTGTAGTAGGTCTGAACCCTTGGGAAACACCCTATCAACTATGGCGGCGTAAACTTGGCATGGACGCACCGCAAGAAGAGAACTTCTATATGAAAGCAGGGCATTATCTTGAAGACGCGGTGGCTCATTTCTATTCAGACGCAAGCGGACGTGAGATTATCAGCAGCAGTGCCGATGACTTTATGTTCATCAACCCTGACAAGCCGTTCCTCCGTGTCAGTCCCGACCGCACATTTTGGCTTCAAGATATGGCACACAATGATGACAACAAGGGTATTCTCGAATGTAAGACGACACAGAAGACCATTGACCCTGACGACCTGCCTAAACATTGGTTTTGCCAAGTGCAAATGAACCTCGGAGTAGCGGGTTACGAACAAGGCTCGCTTGCGTGGTTATGCAGCGGTCGAGAATTTGGCTATAAGGACATCACCTTCGCGCCAGATTTTTATGGTTGGCTCGTGGAGGAGGTGGAACGTTTTTGGGTAGATAATATCTTGGGCAAGAAAGAACCTGACGCTATCAGCGCGCAAGATATTCTGACCAAGTACAACCGCCACACCGACGGTAAGCAGATAGAGGTGGGCGATGACATCTTCGAAGCCTACAAAGACCTCAAAGACCTTAAGAAACAGATTTCTGCTCTTGAAGAACGAAAGGACACATTGGAGGGCAAGTTGAAGATGGCGTTTGGAGATGCGGAAGCCATTACCTACGGAGGTGACACACTCGCAACTTGGAAAGCACCCAAGCCGTCTATGAAACTCGACACCAAACTGCTTGCAGAGAAGTACCCGAACATCGTGGAGGAGTACACTCTACCTGTTCAAGGTGCGAGACGCTTCCTCTTGAAGTAATTTATCAGCCGTAACATTATGACCCCAACAACAGCACACATACGGCTTTATCAACCTATAATGGCTCTGCGCACGGCAGCAGTTGCGGAAACGGACTGCAACGCTAATGCTGTGGCGTGGTCAAAGCCTACACGCAGAGCCTGTTTTTCAACAATGATAACATTACGCGAAAATCAGACAGAACCTATTGACAGGGCTATTCGTTTCTTCCGCGAGCCAAACCCGAGTCCATCGCTCATCGTACTGCCTACCGCATGGGGTAAGTCAATACTGACCGCCTATGTCGCCAAATACTGTGGCGAACATCTAATTGTCTTACAGCCGTCAAAGGAACTGCTCGAACAGAACTATCGTAAATATGTAGCCTTGTGCGGTGGCTTCGGCTCAAATGCAGGCATTTTTTCTGCTTCTATGGGACGAAAAGAGATTGCGCCAATAACTTATGCAACCATAGGGTCAATCAAGGCTCTCGGAGCAAAATTCAAGCAATTAGGCTTCACGAAGATGTTGATTGACGAAGCGCACCTCTACCCTCGTGAGAGTACCTCTATGCTCGGACGGTTCTTAAAAGAGAGCGGCATAACGCACACGCTCGGCATAACGGCAACACCGGTCAAGTTGCAGCAGAACCGTGACTTGAATGGCAACACATTCTCCAAACTTGTTATGCTCACATCGAAGTCAAAGAAAGGTAATTTCTTCAAGGACATACTCTATGTAGGTCAGGTGCAGGAGATGGTCAGGCTTGGCTATTGGTCAAAACTTGTTTATCAGAAACAGTCGTTTGACGGCTCTATGTTGGTATTCAACAGTAGCAAGTCCGAGTACACCGAAGAAAGCGTACAAGCCGCCTATTATGCCAACGGAGGTACGGACAATGTGATAAGTGCTATTCAGGCTCACCCGGAACGCCAACATATATTGGCTTATGTGCCGTCCGTACAAGACGCAAAAGACCTCGCGCAGCGATACCCGCGGGCAGGAGTGGTCTATGGAGAGCAGAACAAGCAGGAGCGCGAGGAGACAATCAACCGTTTTAAGAGTGGCGAGTTACGCGTGCTATTCAATGTGCGTGTGCTTTCCACGGGATTCGACTTTACTGGTATAGACTGCATTGTACTGGGTATATCAACCGCTTCTATTGCCCTGTATTACCAAATAATCGGACGAGGCACACGTATAGACCCCGACAAACGAGACTGCCTTGTGTGCGACATCGGTGGTAACATAGACCGCTTCGGGCGCGTTGAGGACATCACCTTTGAGCAGGGAAAGATGTGGCGGATGTTCGGCACAGGAGGTCGTCTCCTGTCTGGCATACCTATCCACGATATAGGCAAGTACACACGTGAGGATACACGACTCGTGGACGCAAAAGCAGCAGCACCCGTTGAGATTATGCCATTTGGCAAGTTCAAAGGTACAAAACTCAAAGATATACCACAGGACTATCGCAGGTGGATGTTGAGTTCCTTTGAGTGGACCGAACGCAACGAGAAATTACGCAAATCTCTAATAGCAACAATGTAGTATGGCAGCAAATAGTTTTACATTCTTTGCTTCGTATTATGAGGCATTACAATATCTTTCTGATGAAGAAAGCGGGCAGATGATAAAGGCAATTTGCGAATTCGCCATAAACGATATTGAGCCTGCATTTTCCAACCCTACACTCAAAGGATACTGGGTTCTCGTCCGCCCAACACTCGAAAAGTCTGTCAAACGCTCACAAGCAGGACGCAAAGGCGGACAAAACGGTATAGGTGTGAGCCGTAATCAAGGCAATACCCATGCTGTCAAAGAGACAAATGCAAATCAAATCAATAACAAAACAATAGAGGATAAGGAAATAGGATATAGGATAAAGGATAAGGAAATGGAAATAGGAGATGGAAAGAAAAAGGAGAAAAAGAATAGTGGGCGTTTTATACCGCCCACCGTTGAAGATGTACACGCCTATTGTTTAGACAGAGGAAACGGCATCAATGCCCAATCGTTCGTGGACTTCTACGAGAGCAAGGGGTGGAAAGTGGGCAGTAGTCCAATGAAAGATTGGCGAGCCGCCGTTCGCACTTGGGAACAACGCAACGGCTTCGACCCGAAGAAAAAACCTGCACCCGAAGTCAAACTCGGAGTAGGCGAGTACATAGACAAAGAGGGCAACCGCCGCTACTCTGACATTCTTCCGTCCGTTCCGATGGCTGCACCGCCACGTCCAAGCAAGGATTATGTGTTCTCTATGGAAACTAACACTTGGATACCCGCAGGACTATGACAATCAATTGGCAAAAATACGGTATAGAAGTGCCTAACGGCAGGACAAATGGTAATATCAAGGTATTCTGCCCGATGTGCCACAACGAACGCCACGACAAGCGAGATAAATCGCTATCGTGCAACCTCGCAACAGGAGAGTTCTGCTGCCACTATTGCGGTTACAAAGGTATAGCCAAGGAATACTCCGACAGCGAGAAGAAACAATGGGCGCAACAACAGCCGTGGTACAACCCTCACCCCATACGCAGAGAACCGAAAGTGTATCGCAAGCCGAAACCACGACAGACAACCGCAATGTCGGACAAGGCTATTGCTTGGTTTGAGGGGCGTGCTATCAGTCGTTCCACCGTGGAAACAATGCGTATCACGGAGGGGCTGGAGTTTATGCCGCAGAAAGGCAAAGAGTGGAACACTGTGCAGTTCAACTACTACAAAAACGGAGAACTCGTCAATACCAAGTTCCGCACAGGCGATAAATGCTTCAAACTCTGCCAAGGCGCAGAACTCCTGCCCTACAACATTGACGCTATCAAGGACACACCCGAATGTATTATCACAGAGGGAGAAATGGACGCGCTATCATTCATCGAATGTGGCTTTCCGAATACCATATCAGTACCCAACGGAGCAAACGCCAATCTCACCTACCTTGACGACTATATTGAAGACTATTTCGACAACAAGGAGACCATCTACATCGCTTCCGACACTGACGCCAAAGGCACAATCTTGCGTGACGAACTCATCAGGCGTTTTGGTGTAGAACGCTGCCGAATAGTGGAGTATGGGGACGGCTGTAAGGACGCTAACGAACACCTGATAAAATACGGCAAACAGAGCCTGCGAGAGTGCATTGTCAACGCCAAAGAAATCAAAGTGGAGGGCATATTCAGTGTGTCCGACTTTGAGCAGTCTCTTGACGCACTCTTCGAGAGCGGCTGGCAGAAAGGAGTAACCATCGGGCATCCCAATTTTGACAACCTGCTGTCCTTCGAGACCAAACGGCTCTGTATCGTAACAGGCATACCCGGAAGCGGCAAGTCGGAGTTCATCGACGAGATAGCAGAACGGCTCAACATACGCTATGGTTGGAGGTTTGCCTATTTCAGTCCGGAGAACGCACCGCTCGCCTACCACGCTTCCAAACTTATTGAGAAATTCACGGGGCATAAGTTCGGTAAGGGAACACTCCCATATAACGAGTATCAGCAAGTCAAGTTACACCTTGAGACGGACTTCTATTTCATAGCACCCCAGAACGATTTTCACCTGCAGACTATTCTCGACCGTGCCAAATACCTGGTTCGCAAGCGAGGTATCAAGGCTTTAGTGATTGACCCTTACAACCGCTTGGAGAACGAGCAGGGCAATCAAAACGAAACGCAGTATATCAGTAGCGTGCTTGACCGACTGACCAACTTCGCACAACAGAACGATGTACTGGTCATTCTTATGGCGCACCCTACCAAACAACCCAAGACCAAAGACGGCACTATCGAAGTGCCAACGCTCTACGACATCAGCGGTTCGGCGCACTTCTACAACAAATGCGACTTCGGCATTATCGTCCATCGCGACCGACTCCAAGAGCGTGTGGAGGTGCGAGTGTCGAAAGTCAAATTCCGACATCTCGGACAGGTAGGCACAGCCTATTTCAAGTACAACCTGAACAACGGACGCTACACGCCATATACAGAGGGACAAGAACCGCAATGGGACAACTCCAACCACCTTATCAACGACCTCCAACAAAAGCAGATGGACGCAGAAGCGGCAGCCGTGTTCAATTTCGATACCAACAACGAGAACGACGACCCCTTTGCCTCTGACCACGTGGACGATGACGAAGATTGCCCGTTCTGACAATAACTACAAAAATGCATAGATATGACTATTCAATCTTTGGCTGATGTCAGCCGCCTGTATAGACAGGGGATAAATATCTGTATCGGCTGCGAATACGAACGCACAGCCGCTTGCACAGAGGACAGAATAACAACTTGTAATAAACAACTACGACTATGGTACTCACACAACAAGAAATGACAGAGCAGTTGCAGCAGGCGATGTACCTCATAGACGATGTGCGCAACGCACTCGAAAACGAACACCCCGCCATACACCAAGACCTCGTGGAGGTACGCTGGTACAGGACGGCGGAGGTACAGCCCGCTGACGGACAAAAGGTAATAGTCCGCACGCAGACAGGCGAGGTCTATTTCCTCGCCTACCCGTTCAACCACACCAAGCACCCGCTCTGGTGGGTGATACCGAGAGACAATAACAACCAACAATAAACAATAAACAGCAAAGATTATGGAAATTCAAGACTACACAACCGAAGAGTTGATAGAAGAGATAGTAGCGCGTGAAGAGTGCGACCAAATAGGGGAGTTAATCAATGTAGAGGACTGCAAGTTCGATGTGTACGAGTTATGCGTTGCTCTCGAAAAAGAGGGCTACACCGTAAGTCAAGACGATATCTTCGACATCATAGAGGACGCAGACGATTACGACCTCAAAGACGAACTCGAAAGACGTGGGTACACTGTCTATTATGACGAGGATTACGTCGATATAGTCCGCCGAGATTTTGAGAACAGTTCCACCGCTGCGCTGAATGTAATGCAAGACCTGCTTGGCATGCCGCGCACCGCGACCAAAGAGCAGGTAATCGAACAACTGAAAAGCGTCTTGTAGTATGGCAATACGTACTTGCAAGCATTGCGCCTATTGGCAGGGTGGAGACACGGCAGCGTGGTGCGACCACGGCAACTGCTACACCGAGCCCGACCACTACACACACTGCTACTGCTCCCCACAGGAGCGGTTCGAGAAAAGACAACAAGTAATCCAATTTGAAAACTAATAAACAGCAATGAAAAATCAAGAAACAACCCAACGGCACGTACACCGTGCATTTCAATGGCAAGTATGTTGCGTATCTCAACGGCATACGCCTTGATTATCCCGCTCTCAGATTTGAGAGAATACAGGACGTGAAGTGTATTATTCGCCACATAGTAGCACCGCACAGAGTAGTATTTATTCACCTCCTCCCGCGCACTTGGTGGGTGGTAAAATGGTAAGAGTTATGACAGAGATTTATGTAATAGACTACGATGAGTT
>ERZ808277.39-NODE-39-length-101158-cov-7.269270_pt1 | contig 101158 bp, 104 predicted proteins | sample MGYA00521240_ERZ808277 | MGnify/ENA primary metagenome ERZ808277 (study PRJEB31516, sample SAMN03275599) | gut metagenome | biome: mammalia-associated habitat; material: feces | host: Papio cynocephalus | place: Kenya | collected 2012-07-17 ... | reverse complement strand
CACCTTTCGGGCGATGAAGAACTCCAAGCAAGGGACGGAAAGCATGTAGGTGTTCAAAGGACGGCCACCTAAGTTTTTACCATTCTTATTATGCTTGTTTTGGGTTTTCCCTAATTCGGTGGAAAACTCACCGAGGTTTTCCACCTTTTGGTGGAAAACTTGATAATCAAGACCTTCCACAAATAAATCACTATTACGCAATGATGATACAGCCTTGTCTCTGCGAGCATATACCAACGGCCAAACCTCATCAAGGTTCACCGGAAACTCCTCCTTACTTCTTGCAAGGTTCAACACCTGGATAAAGTAAGCCTTTATCTCGCTCTCACTGCTCTGCTTGGTAAGCTGAAACTTATTGTTCACCATGATTTCTCTTCTTTTTAAATTGTTCTTATTAAAAACTAATTACTTTTGTAGATATTCCATCCTCATTTTACCTTTTGGTAAAACGAGAAAAATGAAAGGTGAAAGATGAAAGAAAGTTTATGCAAAGTTTCTTTCAACTTTCTTTTTGCCTATCCCTCGGTGCCCGTGAAGGCTTGGATAGGTTCATCAAACGTGGAGCGCAGGCACTCGCAAAGCACCTCCACACCCATCGTGTAGGAGATAACTCGCTCTTGGCTCATCTGTGAGAAATCGGGTGGTGCAGTGGCAAGCTGCTCAATCACTGCCGTGGCTGCCATCTGTAGGTCAGCCTTACCCAAAGGAAGGGTAATCGTCGTTTGTCTGTTCATTGTGGCTTTAATAATTTAAAATATTGTTAGACATTTGCGCATACATTAATTATATATACGAGAGAGAGAAAACCGCCATATGATACTTACGCATACAAGATACATATCATATATAGGATTCCGCTATCGCATAAAATAAAAGGCTGTGCGCACCTCGCCCTCTGTCTAATAGTCTTCAAAGCCACAGAAGAAACTACGCCCAGGGCATTACACCCATAGGCAAGGGAGTACACACAGCTATCTCTTAATATCCTATACATACACACAGGATGATAGTATATGCGATTTCCTGTATCAAGACCACATCATCTTCTTTAGACGAACAGGTCAAGACACACCTTTGTGGCTTTTATTGAAAATTTTTAGACGCTGCAAAGATACGCAATTTCATCGGAACCACCAAACTTTTCGCCAAAAATCGTATCAAATTTAAGAAATGAAACTAAAAACGGAACGTAGTCTTCGCATAAGAAACATGAAAACAACAAAAAGTGCATCCATCCTCACGGACAAATGCACCAGAATTAAGCAAAATGACACTAAAATTATCAAATCGAATTTTTCCTTCATCAAAGGCCTCCCCTCTCCGATCGGCGAGAGGAGGCCATCCGTTCGCACCATGGGCGAGGGAAGAGATTATCCCTCGTCTGTGCTGTCACTACCACTCGAACCAGAGCCACCCGAACCAGTAGAGCCGCTACCCGAACCACCGGAAGCAGAGCCACCCGAACCAGTAGAGCCGCTGCCACCCGATGTAGAGCTACCTGCCGATGCAGGAGCCTTCACATTGCCTGTGATGTCGAGGTCGCCGAGGCGCACCTTCATATCATCACCCACCAGCGTGCGAAGGTAGCCGAAAGGGTTGCCAATCTTGTGCTGGCTCTTGTAAGCCTTGATTACAAGCTGGTAGTTGTCGCTACCCTTAGGTTGCTTGGAGGAAGGCTTGTTGGCGTTCCACCATGCTGCGGCAAACTTGGCACGGGTTACGAAAGCCGTTCTTACCTGCTGCTGTGCCTCGGTGTTGGCATCCGTGTGCTCGTGACGCTCGGAACGATAAGTGTTGCCCGTCTGTTTATTGACGGAATAGATTACTCCGCTCTTGGAGCAGAGCTTGCCCGATATGGATTCAATATCGGGTGCAAAATTAACTTTTGCCATAAGCGAAAGAAATTTTAAAGGTTTATATTTTTATTCTACGAGACCAGACCCATCAGGAGAAACCGCATCGAAATCATCGGAGAAATCAACATATCGAAATCAACCAAGAAATCACCCAAGAAATCGCCTAAGAAATCACCTAAGAAATTACCCGAAATTTTACTCCGAGTTTTCTCCAAAACGGCTTCCATGGATATTTCATGGATATTTCATGGATATTTCATGGTTATTTCACGACGGCTTCTCTAAGAATCCATCCGAAAACCGAGATTTTTCACTGAAATTCTCGTTTGAGTTTTCCGTGAGTTTTCTGTGAGTTCGCTGAGAGTTTTCCGTGAGTTCGCTGCGAGTTTTCTGCGAGTTCTCTTTGATTTCTTTTTGCGAGCTTTCTCCGGTCGAAAGACACGAAATCTCCCTTTGGATTTTCTCTGATGCAAAGGTACGAAAATCCCTATAAACGGTAGGGACAAACCACAGATAGGCAAACGTCTCTATCAACATTCATTGCACCCTTGCTTCAACATTCATTACACCCTTGCTTCAACCGAAAATACATCTTATCTTTCGCCCGAATGTATTTTTCCCGTCACATTCCATTGCAGTCTCATTCTTTTTGCGTATCTTTGCAGCGAAGAAGAAATGAAGATAAAGAAAAATAAAAAACTAAGAATTATGAAGAAATCTACAACTTTACGAGGTGGATGGCGCAAGCGCATCATCGGGCTATCTACGTCGATGGCAATGGGCATCGCAGCCCTGGTATCTACCGTATCTCTCTCGGCTTGCAGTAAGGACGATGAGAGTATCATCGAGCATCTGAATAAAGAGAGTGAGAAGTTTTATGCCTATTGGGGTGAAAACCTGTCTTATCTACAAGGCATCTGGGTGGAGGAATCGAAAAAGAACGACCCTGGTGCAGGCTACACGATCATTAAGGATAATGGAAATTTTGAGTCGGTGGACATGCTAGACAGCAACCGATCTCGTTCGGGTAACATCGGACAGGTGGCGGGCGACAAGAACTTGCTCATCTTTTCCAATTACTGGGCTAACTGGCGATTGGATTTGCACGCCGAGTGGGCGAACGACAGTCATACCCGCCTAAAGACTTATCCGGACGGCACAGACCCGAACCAGCGTGCCGAGTACTGGGTGAAAGTGAACAGTATTCCAGCCAACTGGGTAAGATAAAAAAATAAGGAAAGACTACTTTTTGTGCGTGATATTTTGCGTATCTCGCAAGAAATGTGTACCTTTGCAGCGAATTTAGTCTTTTCGGTGTGCGCAAGCACATCGAATTTCTAAAATAATCTATAATAAAAAGCCCTGCCGTCCGCGATGGATAGCAGGGCTTGTCGTTTTAACAAACAAGACTCTCTCAAGGCAAAAACGGCTGCTACTCATCCCGAGCAACAGCCATCGAAACAATGTTTAATTAACACGATAAAAAAGCTTATAGCTAAACAATCTTTATTCTAACCTTCTCTCCTATTTCCCAAGCCTTCTTCATCTCATCTATCAGACTATTTGTCCAGAACTTCGAGTTGCTAATCCAACCCACCTTGTCATTCTTGCCAAAGAGCAAGCATCCCTCTGTGTCCTTGGCGGAATTGCCACTATGAATGCGGATGCCCTCGAAACCTGTGACATTCTCCAAGAGAGGAAGTTTCTTTCCAAAACGAGGCGAGTAAGTGTAGATGACGTTGTACGTTCCCTTTGGTATCGCCGTCTTGCCTTTTACCTTGACAGCAAGAATATCTTTGGTACTCATGCCTTGGTACAGACCACGATCTGTGTCCTCCAGGCAGTTGCAATGAAAATCCTCACCATTCACATATACCTTACTAATGGTATAGTCCTTTTTCTTCCATTCTCTAACTATCATTATTTCCATAAGCCACTATAATATCCAATCAATAATCAAATAATTAACAACACTACCAAGAAGTATCACGATGGAATATCTCACCACGTCTTCCCACTCGAACCTTGAGAGATGATACTTCTCGTATTGATATATCTCTCGCCACACCATGAGCGGGATTGCAACAAGACCAATCACGACACCCACCAAGAACCAACAGACGAGACCGATGCAGTCTCGCTTGTTGAATGTCATTAGATTTTTCCAAAACTCTCTCATACGCATAGCCAATAAGTCAGGAACACATCAAGGAATCCTGCCACCTCAGCCCAGTACCAAGGATGGATTTTCACTCTCTTATCACCAATGTACCAAATGCCATCGGCAAACTTGGCAGACTGAACCAGCAAGAGATAGATGAGATATATCGCACCGATGATGAGCGTCATCCACCAACATACCGACAGACACCATCCCACGCAGCCAATAGCTGCTACGATAGCACCGCCCTTGTGAATCGGATAGGTGTCCTTATCCACGTAGTTTGGGGCAATACCCACGAAGCATAGCCCAGCGCAACCAAGGAAGGCGAGACACTGCACGCCTCTGCCGCTATCCAATAAACACACCATCATCAAGCCTCCCACGAGAATCATGATGCCAGTGAACACCGCACCGTAGTTACATTTCTCCTTTCCGCCTATTACTTCGCTACCTGTGCAACCTTGCAACTGGTAGTAGGTATCACTCACCATGTCGGGCACACCGAAGCGCATCGCCGACAAAACCAAATAGCCTCCCAACAGGAGGAATGAAATCATACTCAATAACCACATAATCTTTTATTTTTACTAAAATTTAACTGAGGTGTAGGCCTACACAAGTCCTACACCAGATTATACAACCACCATTTTCGTGGGGTCACGCAAATGGTACTATACATTCATTTCGAGCTGTGCTGGATAGCCTGCCTTGATGTCGTAGGATTCCACCTCTTCGATGGTCGTCAGCTCGCTCACCTCCTTCTTGTGCTTGGCGGTGACATTAAAACACTCCAAGGCATACATCTCCAAGGCAGAGAGTAGCTGGATAGCCTTGTCGCATTCCACCGTCAGTTTATTCTCCCCAAGCCACAAATCGGTGGTCTCACTGCCCATACTCTTGGCGATGGTCGTGGAGTTCATTAATCCCACACGAGTAGCCTTGTCAAGCCACACCACCATGCCGTTGAGCTTGAATCCGTTCACGTCGTCGGAGGCATCGTAGGCAATGATGTCTGCGAGTTTCTCCTTCTTGGATTTCTCCAAGGTCTCCTTGCATCGCTCCTGCCATTCCTCGCTCACAAGCCCATGCTGGCTCTCCCCGAGGTTCATCAGGTAGGCGGCACGCTCCTTGCACTTGTTGCGACATTCCGTGAGCTCGGCATATTCCTCATCGGCATCCATCGCACCATTGAGCTTATTCTGCACAATGGCTTCCACGTCGCTTACGGAATACTTGCTTCGCACCAAGGCAGAGACAATGGCGTCGTAATCCCACACGCCAGTCTCCAAGGTGACGAAATCGTTGCCGCCGCTCTCAACAGCAACCGAGACCTTGTTCCTCCCGAGGTCGTTCTCGATGCGAATGTCCTCGACCTCGCTTGTCTTCATCTCATTTTCATTTGCCATAATATTCCCTTTCCTTTAAAATGTTATTAATCCTATATTCATTTCTGATTCTGAAATTCTCGTACCTCCCCACTACATAGAGGTAATCGAAGAACGGCTTGCACTTCCGCACGGCCCTCCGCCTTATCGCATAGGTATCTCTGCCCACCATGAAACCCATGTAGCTGTTCAGGCTCGAAAGGTAATGCTCCAAGGCATAGGCATCATCGAGCGTGAACACACGCCGCCTCCCTACCTTGCGAAGAAAACACCCCAAGTCGTGCATGGTGGAATAGAAGCCACCCACCGTCCTGTTGGCGGTATAGACCCTGTCCATCTTGATGACCGCCCCCACGAAGTACACGCCTTTCCTCACCTCCTGTATGTACTGCTTGTCGTGGTGCATCTCCATGTTCAGTCTCTCTCGAAGAAAGGCATCCGCACTGTCACGTAGCATCAGCACATCCCCCTTGTGACGGCACACCACGGCGAAGTCATCCACGAAACGCTCGTACCTTGCGCCAAGAGCCTCGCATAGCCCCATCATGTAGCCGTCAAGAAACGAAAGGTAGAAGTTGGCCAAGAGCTGTGACGTGATGTTGCCGATGGGCATCCCTCTAAATCGCTCTACGTTGAAGAGAGACTTATGCTTGGGTAGCTTCTCCCACAAGGACAAGTCCCCATGCTTGACGCAGTTGTCCTGCGGCCTGTGTCTTATCGTCACCGTCAGCAGATACACAAGCGTCTCCAAGTCATCGCCCTTGTAATACTTCCTCACGAAAGCCACGGTGTATCGCTCCAATATCCGTATGTCGATGCTCATAAAGAACGAGCGTATGTCGAAGCGACCCACCCAAGCCTCCTTTGTATAGTTCTCGCTAAGCTCCATGATGTCACGTCTCAGAGCCAAGACAGCCTTCTGGGTGCCACGTTTCTTCCTACAGTTCCACGACACATCGCCTTGCGCAACGAATCGCTGCTCAAAAAGCGGCTCTATCCTCATGGCTATCCAATGCTGTACGATACGGTCACGGAAGGCGGCGGCGAAAATCTCCCTTATCTTGGGAAACCTCACGCAGAAGCAGACGCTCGTACTCGGGACATACCTGTGTTCCTCGCACTCATATATAAGCTCCATCAAGTCCTCCTCGTGCAAACGATACAAGGTACACTGCTCGCTCGACATCTTGTTGGCAAGGCAAGCGAAGTAAGCGTTCATCCAACCATCTATTCTTCTGTCATCAAGAGCGGCGACAGGACGAACAAGATTACTATTATACTTGTTGTTGTTGTTGTTGACCTGCCCACTGACTGGATTGATATTCCAAGAATTATTAGCGGAATACTCCGAGGCGGCGATGCGCACTAACTTGGTCTTAACAAGCGGTTCCACGCTTGTGGCGCAACCATTTAATAAAACAGAAGAGTACATCATATCCAGAAATCGTAATCACTGAACACGTGCGGTCTGACCCATTCTTCTTGTCATTGCGGCTCTCTGCCACGCACCAATCTCCCTGCCCAGCTTCCCGAACACGGTCAAAAGGTGGGTGTATTGCACATTACTTATCACCCTGCCATGGTCAGGCTTCTTGCTCACGACAAGTTCACCGCCAGCCTGGGCGACCAGCTCGGATTTCTCCTTCCTCGAATACCAGTAGAGTTCCCTACAAGCGGACTTCACGATGGTCATGGAATGGATAAGAGCTGAGATATAGGCAATACGTTGGTCAAGACCTGGAGAGTTGAGCGCAAACTCCGTGGCCGACATGGCTTCCATCGTCTCGTTCACCATGCGGCTGCCCACGACCTGCAATCCAAGCGAATGCTTGGGTATGCGCTCGCAAATAGCCATCAAGTCACAGAGCAACAGCTCCAACTTCCTGTAAATGGATGATTGTCTCGCGCTTCTTCTCTTTGCCATAATTCAAATGTTTTAATTCGTCATTCTCGCAAGGATGCCAAGCGAGAGTGTACCTTTTTATCGTTTTTTCTTTATTGTATCTTTTTTATTTGCTTACTTGCTCGCTTGGAGATTACCTTCCTTGCTTGCGTTTCTTGTTGTTAGGGCGGCGAAAAGCCGCCCTTGGGGAAAGATTTAGGCCTACAGCCTAAATGCGGCGACAGGACGAACAAGACCACTAATACACTTGTTGCCGTTGCTGTTGACCTGCCCACTGACTGGATAGATATCCCAAGAATAAATAGCGGAATACTCCGAGGCGGACCAGTACCAGCTATTGCTTGGTTTCTGGAACTTACCATCAATAGTATAAGCCTTGGCAAAGATGTTGTTAGCCTGTCCTACCGTATATCCCTGCTTATGATACCAAGAGAACCTTGACATCTCGCCGATGGAAGGCAAGAACCAACGCCCTTCGCCAAACCGCTCATCCAAGGTCTCGTCATCCCTAACTTTAGGCACGTAGGCATTGCAATAGCTTGCAGCAGGGTAATAATACTGTTGGTACTTCTGCGCATTGCTGTGGATTGCCATAACCGCTGATATGCAGCTTGCGAGGTTCTGCGCCAAGGTCTGTTCGGAAGTTCGTTTGGGAACAGGCAAATTCACCTTGCTGTCCTGCAATATCTTGTCTCGGTGGGCAATGATGTACAAGGTGTATAGCTGTCCTCTCGCTATCTTATCTCCGACAGACAAGCCAACGGCATCAAGATACTCGCCAAAAATCTTGTTGTCCTTTCCCACAACTTGATTGTACATGACATCCGTAATCTCATCAAACCCGATGTCACTGATAGAGTTGAGGGCAGTGCCATAGTCCTTGAATCCGTCATTGTCGGTGTTGCTCTCATCACGCATCACGGAATCGGACACGTTGTAGCCAGTCGTAAAGTTAGGAAGCCTGTTCAAGTCATAGACGCTATAGGAGGGGTCGTCGCCAAGCGTGATTCCACTCATGCCGTTGTTTGCGTCAGAAGAGTTGTACAATCCCCACACACGACTGCTGTAGTCTGACAAGGCTATGCACATCGCCCACTTTCGATTCTTCGGCTCTATATAAAAGACGATGCCGATAGGAGAGGAGGCAGACAGACTTAGGTCATTGCCATACGTTCCATCGGAGAAGACATAATCGCCCAGCTGTACCTGATAGGCATAGAAATAAATCTCCGTTGAAGCCTCCAAGGTCTTGCCGCTGGATAGTTGCAGTGTGACTGTCACGGTCGCCTTGTCATCATTCTCACGGCTACCAACCTCAGAAACACTAATCACACCTGTCTTCTGGTCGATGGTGGCAAATGCGTTGTCGCTCATCTTCCATGACACATACACGATGTCGTTGCCGTTGGATGGGGAAGTGGATAGCTTCAAGGTATAGTTCCCATCAGATGCAAAGTAACGGTTTCCTTTCAAGGACGCACTCGTTATCCCCACCTTGGTGTAGGTCACATAGAGGCTGTTATCCTCATCGTCGATGTTCCCCCACATACCCACCATGCGCTTCTTCAAGGTAGCATCCACGCTCACGCTCTCAGAGAGGGTAATCCTGCCTGTCAGCTTGGCTTGCTTGTCGAGCAGCCAGGAAAGCGTGTCAGCCGACACGTCCGTCCAATCCACTCCAAGAATGGTGAGCTTGGAGAGGTTCTTGCTGTCCTTGATTTTCCCGATGATGTCGAGCGCACTGATGTTAGGACAGGTCTCTTGGTTGATATAGACGGTTTGCAAATTGGAATATCCCTCCAAGGAAATCTCCGTCAAGCCACGCTGACCGTTGAGTGTAAGGTTAGTCATCGTGGAAGGGAGCTTCACTGACTTCAAGAACTCCTGTGTAGGCAAGGAGACTCCCGTAAGCGAAGTTCCACGAGCGTCAAGAGACTCCAGCCTTACGTTGTTCGACACATCAATCGTTCCTGTCAAGGAGAAAATGTTATGCACGTCCATCGTGCGAAGAGCCTTCATCGCCCCTACCGTCATGGAGGTCGCCTTCAAGTGTATGTCACTCTTGTTGTCAGTACCTGCTATAAGTTTCCTCACACGGCTACCATTGAAAGCAAAGGTCTCGTTGGCTGGCTTGTCGTACCATGTGCCGATGTCGCTCATGTAGTTCACGCCACATACGATGTTCTGCGTGTTGCTGTCCGTGACACCCGACACTGAAACCTGCTCCCCAGCCTTCACACGCTTACCATCAAGAATGGTGCTTTGTCCGATGGTCACGACAGGGTAGAGCCACATCGCCATCGTTAGGTCGAACCTCACTTCCATCTGCTCGGTGGAGCGGTAGTTGATGTTTCCTCCCGATGGACTCGCAGGGTCAAACTCACCGTACTTGGCGTAGCTACTCATATAGACAGTCCTGTCTCTCATCCATTGTCTCTCGCCTTCCTCCTGGCTACCGAGCGACTGCGTGATAGGGTCGGTGTCGTTGTTGTAGTTGCCATTCACCATCTGGTAGTGGGCATACTCATATCCTATTCTCGCAAACTCGTTGTAAGCCACGGCAGGAAAATACTTGTTGGTTGAAAGGAAGTACTTCTCCCAACAGCCCTCCACCGTGCCACCGCCCAGCTTCGCCATGGCAGAGAGGATTTCCTTCATGGTGGAGCGCAAGTCAGCCACAAAGCACTCCTCCATCAAGTTGTAGAGCACGTTGTCCTCGCCGTTCCAGTAGTTCTTACCAAGCGTCTCGTCGAAGTCATGTTCCTCCACCCAATACGGCTTGGTCAGCTTTCCCTGGTTGTCGAAAGGCAAGATGGAATCCAAGTCGTCTTGAAACGCACGGATGAGGGATGTCGAGTTGAACACCCAGAAGTAGGTGTTTTTCGCTCTGTTGTCGCAAGCCGCCAGCAACTTCATCATGCACATGAAGAAGAGAATGTCCTTCTTGTGGAAGTACTTGCCCACCTTGTCGGCAAACTCCGCACGGCGAGCCTTTATGAAGTCCTCGTTCACCTTGTCCCACTCCAAGTAAGTCTCATGGTTGGTGAAGTCCGAGCCAAGGCGACTCGCTATCTGGTCCTTGACGTTCAAGGTGGCATAGCTGCCATCCTCGTTCTTGGTGATACCACCAGCTACCCATGTCTTGTTGATTTCGTCGTAGCGGTACATATCGTAGCGTGCCGAGCCGTTTTCCACCTTCGTTACCCAATAGCAATAGCTAATGTCAAGGTCTTTCGATGCCTTTAACTGCGTAAGCGTGCCGTTGAAAGGTTTCAAACGGTTGCTGAGTGAATACACGAAGTTGAACGCCTCGATGAACCGTGATATGGTGTCTTGGTTTCCCATGTCGTAGTCCCATGAAGTAGTCCCAGCATACACATAGCCTTCCTCCTCGGAATCGTAGTTTACATCGCCAGGAATCCAAGGCACTTGATGCTTCGTAAGTCGTGGGTTGTTGTCAGAGCCCTCTATCATCAGCATGTCAGGCGACTTCTCCTTGTCGTAGCCGAAGGTAGGCTTGTCAGCCTTGCCCGAGCCAAAAGTGCCCAAGCCGATGAATACAGGATAACTGTCATTCTCCGTCTGCTGAAACACAAGGAATGGGTCTTCATAGACAGCCACACGGCAATTCTCCATACCCTCTTGGCTTGTAATCTCGTTCTTGCCCACAACCTCTCGGTAAAGGTCATTGTAGAGCTTGGTCGCACCCATCTTGTGAGACTGTGGAGACGAAGCCCAGTTGCGCTTATCGACGAGCTTCTTAGCCATAGGCAATCCGTCCGCGTTCTGATAGCATTGACCGTGGTTCACGCCGTTCTCGTCTTCCCAATAATTGGTTTCTGGGTCTCCCTTGAAGTCACTCTGAATGTTCCAAGTCCAATACTTCTTGGAGGTTGAGCCTTGTCCCTTGCGTGTCATATTATACAATGTGCCCGAATGCGCAGGGTCTCCAACCTTGTGGATAACGATGTCGCCGACGGTCGATGTTGGTGACTTCAACGACGGAACGCTGCCCTTATACAGCAACGTATTGTACTTCTCATAAGCCTTGGCATACGAAATCAAGCCACTCTCGCCCAAGATGTCGTTTTCGTTCTTGAATGCCTTCTTCTCCTCGATTGTAGCGAAAGAGGAAAGGCGGTTTTGGCGAATATCATTGGCAGAGAGGGATTTCTTGTAAATGCGCAAAGCGTAGATGTCGATGTCCGCACCTTGTGGAGCAATGACGATTCCGCCAGTCTTCTTGATTCCATTCACGGCTTGCCAGAAGTTGTCGCTGTCCGTATAGACGAACTCACGACTGATGATGCCGTTGATGAACACACGCACATAGTTCACGCCTTGGCTGTAGAGGTTAGGCACGATGTTGATTACAACGTGCGTTCTCGTCTCCTTTGAATATATCCAGTTCTGCGAGCCTTCCACACGTTTCTCCATGGTCATGAAGCAGCTCTCCTGCGCTTTCAGCCAAAAGCCCACCAAGTAATCGTCGGTGGTCGATTGCGTACCCATCTGCAACAACGTTCCGTTCTCGTCGGTCACGTTTCTTGTGGCAAAGTCCACCTCAATGGAAAGACCCTGCGATGGAGTATCGTCCGAATAGGCGTCATAGCTGATGTTGATTTTCTCTCCATCAAGCACACGCAAGCAGCGAGCCTTGGTGTTCTCGTCCACGAGCCAACCGTCACTGATGAAAGACAGTCCCTCGAAGGTAGCCTTCACCTGTTGTCCATTCATGGCGTTCACGATGGTGTTAGGCGCACTCTCGCTGTTGTTTCGGGTCTTAGGGTTCAGAAAGAAGTCAGCACCCGATGTAGGAGCAAAGTTCTCGCTATTGTCCACCACGACACGCAATGGGTCTCGCAACACCACCTTGTTCGATGTGAACGACATGGAAGCTGGGAAGTTGGTGTTGTCCTCGGTCTCCACCTCCAAGTCAAAGATGAGCGAGCCTATCACGCCGTTCTGCACATTCTGAATGGTCTCGGAATAGATGATATTCTCCGATTCCAAGTTGGTAAGTACAAACGAAATGTCCGTGCTATCAGTGTTCGGGTTGTATATGGCATAGTCAAAAGCCGATACGCTGCTCCAGTTTTGGAACGTACCCACGTTGTTGACAACCAAGAGTGGGGTGGTATTGCCCGAGAGCGTACACATAATGGTCTGCGACACAGATTCCGTTCTCACGCTGTCACCCGACGTAATCCATGCCTCGATAGTGTAGAGACCATGGGCGTTAGGATGGTCGATGTACGCTATGTAAGGTGTCTCCGTATAGGTATCCGTACCGATGTTGTAATCATAGGTACGAGAATACGTGCCGTCGCCAGAAGCAACCTTCAAGTGCAGCACCTTGCTGATGGTTCCCGTGATATTCAGCGGAATGGAGATTGTAGCCGAATTAGCCTTGTACTCAAATGGATTCTGCCACTTCGTCTGATAGGTAATCTGAATGTTGGTGAGCGTCACGGTGATGTTCACGTAAGGCGTCTTCTTGTTCGATGTCTTGCCGATAGCTATCATGCGCACGCTCTGAGTGCCGTCCACGCAATAAGGGGACAGGTCAACCTCGGTGTATGTCGAACCGTCTGATGGCTGCGAGCCTATTGATATAGTCCCTGCCACCTTCCACTCGGATGAGTTTTGCATTCGGGTCTCAATCTGCAAGTCCGCCTCCTCGTTCGTGTCGCTCTTGCTGCCGTCCGATGGGTCGTAGAGCTGTGAGGTGAAGCGAATCTTCGCCACCAAGTCACTCTTCTTGGTCGCCGTGATGGTCCTTTCACCAGCGTTGGTGAGCTTCACGATGTAGGATGACTCCGCAGAGCCTCCACCGCTGCCCATAGGTATCTCGGCACTTGACAGTAGTAAAAAACCATGGTTATCCTTGTCTTTCAACCATGTCGTATAAGCTTCCTCGTCTGCAAACAAACCAACCGTTACAAGTCCTGTTGCGGTATCGGTCGATAAAGTATTGATATAGGAGGCTTTTGCGTTCCTCATCTCTTTGATGAGAAGTGCATCATTTTCCAATGATTTTTGGATAAACTGACGCACACGACTACCCTTATAGTTATTCCATGCAGTCGTGAAGTCCATGATTTCCTCATCTATGATATTCTTTGCCATAAACTACGTGTTTTAACATTACAAATTCATTCTTAATATCTAATCTTTCCATGCGTCATCATCCTTCCATGGTTGGTCATCATCCCAATAGCCCATACCAAAGCAGGAACGAATAGCCTGCCAAACAAGCACTGCGCCCTTATATACCGCACTCACCACCTTCTCGCCCAAGCGGATGGCGGAAACCTCCTTGTTGTTGATAACTATCATAGGCTATTCCTCCTCGTAGAGCATATAGTAAGTGTTCGGGTCTTTCGTCGCCAACGCCTCGTATGCGGTCTCCGTCATGGATATAATCTTGGGGATGGACGATGCCATGCTTTCCACGTTTTTCTCCAAGGTATCTATGCGCCCAACAGCTGTCTCCAAGTTCTGCTTGTTGGTGTTGGCGGTTGTATTGGCGGCATTAGCCTTAGCCAATGCGTTGCCTGCGTCCGTAGCCGCCGTGGTTGCCGTGTCCTTGGCTTCCTTGATAGCAGTGGAGAAATCCACGGAATGCTTCTTCCACTCAGAGCCGTCGTAGTACAGGAAGGCTATTTCGTTCTCTGCCACGGACAGACCGCCGAAGTTAGTGTAATCGCCCACCTCGGTAGGCAGGTAGAACACCTTGGTCTTGGGAGTACCAGGATTCGTTACCCTCGCCGCAAGTCCGCAATACACCGCACCCTGCATGAGAGCATCCGCTTTCTCGCCCACGGCTTGCAACGCCTCCTTCGTGGCATAGGTCGAAAGGTCAACACTGATGTTCACCTTGAACGTCTCAGTCGTGACAGTCCACGTCCCATCCGCCTTGCAGCGATACACAGTATAGTCCGTTCCGCTCCCCACGTAGGCCATCATGCCCTTGTCGGGGTTCGGGTAAGCCGTCTGCAACTCGGATAGCGATGAGTAGAAACCACAGTTCATCTCCTTCGCCTTACTCGACTCGTCTAGCTCCATGAGCTTCGTCACCACAAGTCCGAAATTGGTGTCAAGCACCTTGGCCACGTCGCTGAATTTCCCCGATGTCGGGGTCTTGTTAAGTTGTTCCATAATATCTTATTTCTTGTTTTTACCAATCACGAGGGCACTTGAATTGAACCCAACAACCATACTCTTTTTTATCCTCATTATGATACATTCCACTTGCAAATATAAGAATCATGGCATCAGAGATACTACCTATGCCAAGTTCCGTAACTTTCGCTCCTTGGTCAATCATAAAATATGTTTGATGTTCGACACCAGCAGCATCATAATATTTCCCTGCCAAGACTTTTACGGCATTATCTTTGCTACCGCCGTTCATACGCTTAATCATCACCATGTGACCATCATCATAAGGGTACATATCTGGAAGTTGATAATCACAATTATAGTCCATCAACAAGGCTACATTCACACTTCTGTCAATGACATTGTTGCTTGCTGTAAGTCCTTTCGTCTTCAAAGCCAAACCAGATGTGTAGCCACCGCCAAAACCCAAGGCACAAGCTTCGCCTTTTTTGTTCTTTACGGAAATAAACGCACCATATCTTGTCAAGATGTCATCGACCTCATCAAGCAATCGCATCAATATAGGTGTGCCAAACGTACTCCATTGTCCCAAGATAGCTTGTCGATTCTTTCCATTGAACACGATGAAATCGTTCAAGAGAGACATCTTGTCATCCTTGCCATAGCCGATGTCCTCATTGCCTTCGTCATCTTTCTCCTTCACTACAGCAGTGCCAATGCTACCAGAGTTGATTTCAAACCCTCCAATCGTTCCCTTGGTGGCATTTATCTCACCTTTGAGCTTAGTGTTTCCGCTTTCGTCAATCTCGAAGTTTCCATTCGGTGACTTAATGGACTTCATGACACCACCCTCGGCGTAGATGATTCCACGAAGCACGATGTCGTTGAGAATAGCACGCCCCCCATGTGTCACGACGAAATTAGCCATGTTCTTTAGTTCGTCATCCGTAGGCTGGTAAGTAGGGTCATCCTTGTACTTCTGAATCGTGTAAATGGCTTGCTCCAACGAGCCACCTCCCCAAAGGAACGGAGAGTTGTCATCGTTGTAATATCCGCTCATTCCGCCAGTCTCCTTGACCATCTTACGGTCACGGAAATTGCCCACCTTGAATTGCTGAGACATGACCAAGCCACCGTCAATGGTCGTAGAACCTTCCGTCATGGCATCGGTCAAAAACTTCAAATTCTGAAATTCGGACACGCTCTTGTCATTGTCCGAGTAGGCAGGAGACCAAGCAGGGGCGATAGTTCCGTAGGAAAGCATAATCTCACAGACGGTACAGCCGTTGCCAGACATGGCGAAAACCTTGTCGGTCGCATTCGCACACTTGACATGAAGCTCGTATCGCTCGAATGTGGAAGTCATATCCACGCTGTGCGACTCGCCGCCCACGCTCACCTCCACGGCCGTGCCCTTTCCCTTGAAGGAGAGTACATAGTCCTTGCCTTCGAGCAATGGCTGGGCAAACTCCTGTGACAAGGTTCCATTTACCAACACAACCTTTCCGCTCGTTGATTCATCGGCATCAATCACAGACGCACCATCCATCTTCCAATACTTCAACTTCTCGGAATACACCTCCTTGTCATCAGAAATCTCGGTGTCTTCCGATATGTCAACACTCTCGTAGTCTCCACAGAAGGAAGTATTGCGCAAGAGATTTCCACTCTTGATGTTGAGGTCGTGCAAGTCCTCCTTCTTCGCTATCTCGTCAACAGAAGAGCCGTCGGGCAGGGTGGAGTCCGAGTTGAACACCATCGTACCCTTGAAGGTCGCCTTCTTGGTCTTCGAGTCATACTTGAAGTAGCCCTGTCCGTCCTTGTCGCCAGTATAGCTATCACCATACACGTTGCAGTGGAACACGCCCAATGCGGCATCATATCCCTCGTCCTTGACAACATGGTCAAGAGAGTAGTCGTTGATACCTTGGTAGTACTTCTGGCTTGGTGCATCATTGGAGGTGGCAGAGAGGATGATGGCCGCCTGCCTGTTGGCTTGGTCGTCGTAGCGATAGCCAAGCTGCACGATGTTGTCGTTCACGGACGGTTCGCTGGTGGTCAAAGGGTCTTTGTCAACGTTGGATAGCACAATATAGTCCTCGCCAACCTCCACAACCAACCGCCAATAGTACTTGGTCTTCACGAACTCATGCGTACCCTCGGAAATGCCAAATTGCTGACACCTCGCCTGGTCGCCCACCATAAACTCATTGTAAGCCTTTTTCTCTCCCTTGGTATCGGTCGTGTCGAAGTAGCACTTGTACTTATTAGGCTCGGTGGTGTCATCGTCCGTCAACACATTACCATTCGCATCAAGCCGTTCCACCTTGCTCACCTGCATGGCGGCAGGCGTAATGGCAAGCTCACCGCCGATATAACGCAATTCGTGGATGGTGATGCTGCGGAAGTCAGCCGCCCTGCGGATGGTGATATAGTCAAACTCGGCGATGGATGTACCGTCCTGCTTGACTGAAATCTGAGCACCCGTAGAGTCAGCCTGGTAGTGACCAAACTTTGCAGAAACAGGTTTGTCAACTTCACCTACTTGCACATCACCTTTAACGACCAATGCTGACAAACGAGCAATACCATCCTTGGTAATTTCCCAAAGTTTGTCCGCTCCAAACTTAATGCCAGAAAGGAACGTTATAACTCCACTTGCTTCATCATCCTTATCTTTTGCAAGGAAATGCTTTACGCCAAACTGCCCAAGGTACTGCGGTGTCACCACCTTTTCTTGACTAGTCTCGATAGTATTTTCATCGGCAATACCGTTCAATTCTTTACCACCAAGAATAAGCTTAGTAATATTAGCTACTTTAGCTGATAAAGAATCAAACGTAGCTTTTAAGATTGTCTTTAAGAAAGTAACAGAATCACTAACCGAATTATATTGCCACCAACTACCTTCCCCACCACTTGCCAAGGCTTCATCGGTAGCAAGAGAACCGCAGTCGAAGTTTTGTTTCCACTCTCGGCTACGATTGCCGCTATCATCTGTCTCTACTTCGGATATGATACCTTGCAAAAAGATATAATAATAATTCTCATCTCCTAGCTGCTTAGGATTGTCTTCTATAGTCTTACCGTAGATGTCTATCTGCTGGCTAGGGTAGGAGATGATGGCAACATCGTTATCAGATGTTCGCTTACGAGGAATGGCAGCATATACGTATCTTGCTGCTGTGTCCGGAAACTCGGAAGGATAGGCTACCAACTGCCAACGCTGATAATTGTGCCCTGCATCATAGCCCAAGCCCTCGATGCCCTGCATATAACAGAGTATGGAGGCTCCGCTAACCGCACTACCTTGTATGCGGTTAGGATTACCCATTGCATTGAGTTGAATGTAGAGCGCATTGCTCGCTATCCAATAATTTGTAGTCTTAGCTTCTGTTGCCATCTCGTTCTCTCGTTATCTCGTTACTTGATGTTTTATGTTTTGATTATGGTGCAAAGTTACAAAAAGGCTTTTTTATTGTTGGGACAAAAAACACCCAAGCGATTCCGCAGGTGAATCGCTTGGGTGTTAAAGGTAAGGATGGGCTTCTCTGATAAAGCCGACAAGCCTTTTTATAATGAGACTGTTTAGTGAATGCAAATATAAGCCTATAATATTGGCGAACCATAAATATCCAGTTTCGCCGTGAACGATACTGAATACATATTGGTATTAGTCCTATCCATCATCGTGATTTCTTCTTCCGATGTTAGGGTGCAGGGAATCCAGTTGCAGTTTACGTCTATCCATACATGCTCACTCATCAAGAACTCGTGCAGGTACCAACGCAACCAAGACTTATCCAATGGGTCGGTAACAAATAGCCAGGACTCCCGGTTGTTTCTCTTGTTGATGGCAGAGCGGGAGAAACTATTGAAGGTTTCTATCTTTGCCACCGTATATTCCTCGCTTTGGATGGATATTTTCTCGCTGTAGGAGCGTGGCACATTGATGCTCTCCAATACTCCAAAGGAATTGATGAAGCGAAAATTCATGCGATGGGTTGCCTCGCTTTGAGGAATGGCATATACTGAATGTTCGCCGATAGTTTGCAAGCCTTCCTTTGTGATAGTCTCTATCCTGGATGCGGGCGCAACAAGGCTGCTACTTGTTGCCAGGGATTGAGCCTTGGCGTAGGCTGGAGTATAAGCATATTCATCGCCTATCACTGCCATTTCGGGCGAAGACTTCGGCTTACGAGACAGAGACGTTACATCCTTGCTTACGCCGGATGTCAATCGCTCTATATCCGAGAACGCGCCTATGATGCAGCGCAGGTTGGTTGCGCCACCTGTGCTTGCATCTGGCTTCTGCGGATAGTATTGTTCGCCTACGTTGGTATGTACTTCGCCATTACTATCCATATACTCATCGTATGCCCTTATGTACCATTTTACCATCGGATAGGTAGCCGCTTGTGGAGTATATTCATAATCCTCCAAAGGTACGCGCAAAGCGGATGATACATCTATCTCTACATCGTTACCTTCCTTGGTGATAGGCACATTTAGCTGGATCGTCTCATAGCTTCCATCTTTATCGTATGTTACTTCCACGATTACCCGATGAAAAGACGGATTCTTATATTGCTCTGGCTGTATGGTGAACGTGATAGGGTTGCCGGCAAGGATGGAACCCGACGTTAGATTGATTTTCTTTGCCATATTGTTTTATGTATTATTGATTTATGCTTCTCAAATCTCTTTGCTCGCTTTATAAATAAGGTGAGCAAAGGAGATTTGTCTTTTATATATTTCTATCTAGGCAACAAACTCTTGTGCTACTTTCCGTTCTCGTCAACCTTTCGCTCCACAAGACCGATGAAGTCGGAAACCAACTTGCAAGACGATGCCTCTTCGGGAGTAATCTTGATATTAAACATCGTTTCCGTCTGAAGGATCATATCAAGAAAATCAATGGATTCCAACCCGATGTCCTCTCGTAGGTTGGAATTATCATCTACTTCCATATCATTCAGTGGAGATTTCAAGCCATCAATAATGGTATGAAGCCGCTTCTTAATTTCTTCTTTTTCCATATTGCTTATAATTTATTGTTATCGAATTTGGAGATAATGAAAGATGAATTGGTACCGCCGAAGCCAAAGGCATTGCAGAGAATGTTGTGCGGTTGATAATTCATTGTCTTCATCACGAGGTTTAGCTTAGGGAAAGCATTTTTTTCGGTGCCAACGCACCCAGGAAGGGATGCTTTATTCAATATGAGGGCGGCTTGCACGGCTTGCGATACGCCAGCCATCCAGCACTCGTGTCCGGTCATACCTTTTGTGGCAACCACTTTTGGACACATACCGAAAGTATCGCCAATGGCAGTCGCTTCTGCTTCATCACCCATGGTAGTGCCAGTAGCATGGGCGAGAATCACATCTATCAAACCTTCGTCGATACCAGCATCATCCATCGCCTTAATCATGGAAACGGATTCTTGGTAGGCGAGGGGAGTACTGATAGCTGTGCCATTCGATGAGAAGCCATAGCCCGATAATATCGCCCATGGTTGGAGTTTCTTTGCTCGTAGATGAAAGTTGTGTTCCGGTTCCAATATCACACAAGCTGCGCCACCCGAAGGAGCAAGACCTGTGCGTCCTTTCCCGAAAGGCTGCACCTTGGTATCGGTAAAGACACCCAGCGCGTCAAAAGACTGCATGGAAGCCACGCCATCCTCTTGTGCTCCTACTACTATCACCATTTCCGTTTGCTTGGTATCAAGAAGCATCTTACCTAAGCCCAAGGCATGGCCGCCGCCAGCGCAAGCCGCACTCACGGTAAGCGACAAGCCATGTATGCCAAGCAAGGATGCAAGGTTCATACTGACCGTAGAATTAAGAGAGCGAAAAACTGCGCCTGCGCCCAAATAACGAGTATCATTCTTTTGCTGCATAGTAGTGCCCGTGCGCATCATCTCGCCAGCCGTAGAGTCGTTGCTTACGATGAGCGATACATGGTGCTCGGATAAGAAATCATCCGATATGCAAGCTTGGTGCAAGGCTTGCTTTACTGCGCTAAGTGCATAAAACGTAGGTCGGGAGAAACATTGATATTGCGCTCTTGTGAGACTCGTTATCAAGTCTTCAGGCACTGATGGTACCGCACCGCACAAATCCGATTGATAGCCCTTTGCCTTTCGCTCGCTATCATGATGTAAGCCGCACTTGCCATCGTGCAAGGCTTTGGCGAATGACGGAATATCACTGCCCAGGCAAGAGTGGATGCCCAAGCCAGTGATGTAAATATTTTCTTTGTTCATAGTTTTTTGTTTTTATATCATTTAGACGTTCTGTAAATCTACCTTTATATTAAGACATAGATATTACAAGGCATAGACGGTAAGCTCTACCTCACCAAGACCCGTCTCTGCGCTGATGGTCGTATTCACCTTGTCGATGATGCACTTGATACCTCCGATGTTCCACCACTCCTTCCAATGGTTAGGAATATCGGCTACCTGCGCCACGGTAGTGGAGCAACGTATCTTGTATTTCTTGCGATTGAGCAAGAAATAGGCGTATGGCAAGATGAATGTGTCAAACAAGCCACGAGACTTGATTTTGGTTACTACGTTGCCGTTATCATCTACCTCGTCGGGGTCGCAAAGAACCACGTCTTTGTATTTCGGGTCTTTCAGCCAAGACGGCTCCTTATAGGCTCGTATCTTTAGAGAGAATCGTTCGCCATTACCCAAGCCTTCCTGCACACCATTATAGTCGAAGAGGTTGCCCATCATGTCGATGGAATCACAAGCAAGGGCATACTTGCCTACTGCTGTGCGCCACTTAGAAGTACCGAAACCATCATAATTGTAATCATAGTTCTGCACGGTAGCATCGCTGCCACCGCCTCGCATCATAGCAAGCGCAAAGCCCCAACGGGAATCGTCTTGTAATGGTGAGTTACCGTCGTCTGTGCCCGACGGATCATAACTTTCTACCAACTTTAAAGATTGCTGCATATAGAAATCGCAGAATGCAGTGGATATAGTTTGGTTGATGATTTGCTCAACAAACTCATGCTTCATATCCTCATCCACATAAGCGCAAAGAATAGGCTGTCCACTCTCGATGGTAACACCATACTTTTTGCCAGAAGTGGTATCTACCGCCTCATGCGAACCATAGGCAGATTCTATCTCTTTGAAATAATTCACGTCATTAAAAGGTACAGGAGTAAAGTCAATACTAATATCCTGAATGAAATCTTCATTCTCTTCACTGCAATCACCGTATTCCACACCTTTATACTGACCTACCTCGAAAAGAACTGGTTTCAAATCTGATGTTGTTGTAGCATCGCTATTTACCTTAACACGGTAGGCATTGCCTGTCTTTCGGTCGATATAACAATGCTTGTCGCCACTGCTTAAATTATGGAAGAAATCAACATAGTCCATGTTATAGACCGTAGAATTATCTCCACTATCAGGCTCAGGATAGTCGATATAATTGTAGTCGGTTTCATAATTCATGTTCTTATTCTTGCGACTATCCTTAACATTCTGCTTTTGGTCTTTCGAGTCGCTCTCCTCGGAATATCTCATCCTTACGCCTGTAATCTTTTCGGTCATAGGTACGATGGAGTGAATATTGCCATGGAAATTTCTTGCTTCTTGCCCACTTTTGCGTAGAACATCACGAACGAGATAAGCGGTTACTTTCTTCTGCTCGTAGTCGTAGGAAAACTTGATTCCAAAGGCACTCTCAAGCGAACTAATCACAGTGCTCACAGTCTCATCGGGGAAATTGTCGCTATTAGCCACCATATAAAGCACATTTGCCTGAACAGAAAATTTCTCTATCTGTGCTTCGATGGAAATACCTGTAACCTTTCCTCCATCTTCGGTAGCCTCGCCTACTTGCACATGCTCTGACGTACCATCTGGCTTCCTTAAAGTCAGTTCCTGGGTATCTTTGTCTTCTGCCTTAACGATGTTAATCTGACCTCCACAGCCACGAGAATTTAACCAGCTATTGATATGCTCTTGTGATTGGAAATATCCAGTCTTGATTTCTCCTGCCTTTTTCTTTTTGGCTATTACTTCTTCATCCTCGTCGGTGTAATAGGTACCATGATGAGGGTGCTGCATGGTATCATAAGAACAAACGGTAGTAAAGAAACAAAGATGCTTAAAGTCCTCGATTTCCAACAAAGCTGATTTATCAAACGACACACCTAAGTAATCAAAAAGACAGTCCAGAAAATAAAGTACGTAAAAACATATACCAGATTGAGGACGGTCCGCATCCAATACCCAATAAGGATAAAGATCTTCATTAGTCCAAGAACAATCTTTGATAGCTATCACATCGCTGGATGTCTGTCCATCATCATCAAGACCATGATGTTTATAACAGACGCGGGCATTGCAATAAGTTGCTGCACGACCTGCCGCATCCGTTTCTCCGTATGAAGCAGAAACGTTGATGTAATTGCCGTTATTTATTTTTTTAGGCACATTTACCGATATATCTTTTCCGTAAGATTTAGATGTCGCCTGGTAAGCGTCCGCTTTATAATGATCCGTTGAAGTCGTAGTATATTCTGCGCAAGTTGCTGGATAAGAAAACCCAAGGGCTTGTGGCTCTAATACCTTACTTACACTAACATGGGCAGCCTGTATCTTTCTTGTCTCATTCTTATCGCTCTTATGCTTTCCACCCTCTATGAACACATTCACCTTAACCACAGGGTCACTCTCAATATCCACCCTTACATTGCCTATCTTTTCGCCAATAATAATAGTGTCCTTCACAGGAATATCACGGCAATTCAGAGAACCGATAAGGTCGCTGAACGACTGGGTGCTGGCATCAATATTCATCGAGAGAGAATCCTTGATTTCCTCATCGTCCTGCATCACGAGGGTACCACTGCGAAATGGCAATCCGTCGGCATAAATCTTGGTTGGCTTATGCTCCATGTTGACCGCACGGATAGATGCACGTGGGTCCTCGATATTCTTCAGTAACCACCGGTTGCCATTGAGTGGTAAGGTAAATGGATAGGAAAACATCTCGGTATCATTGAACACAGGATTCTGATCCTCGATGTCGATGGAGAAATCAGAAGACTGCGCCGCAGGTTTATCGTCGATAAGTATGGTAAGATGTGATTTCATTTGAGTCTAAAACTTAAAGAGTTATTTCTTGATATTCAACTTCGCTTCGTCGTACAATGTGATAAGGCGAGATGTGAAGCTATTGATGGTCGCCTTGCCGTAAGCATAGATGGCATTATGCCCTCGGTCGCGCAAGGTACCATTCGTGATACGTACCACGGCGTGCTCGCTGCATTCTGCATCGCTGCCAGTAGTGAGTTGGGAGTAACCTTTGGCGATGGCATACCCATCCTTGATGGTGGCTCGGCTGTTGTCGAGTAATTCTATTTTGCAATCAGGATTCATCGCCAAGGCAGATGCTTGTAGGTGCAATACCACATGAGCCTGGCCCAGCACATAGGCTGTATGAGCGAACGAAAGATGAATAGGTTCGTCGCTATCACCCACCAACACGTAGCCTGTTCGAGAATCCTCATTGTAGAAGATGCCAGCCGCATTGATTTCTGCCTTGAAGTCGGGATAGAAATCCTTGAAGGCTTGCACTACCTGTTGTGGTACCTCGGTTATCATGCCATGCCAATACTTGTGCCAGGTATCGCACATATCCTTGATGCTCGAAACCTTGCCAAAGTCTCGCTGCGAGTCTTGGCAGTTGCCGCTCTGGGCAAGGATGCTAATACAAAGCTGCTTGAAGCGAAGAGCCTTTTCTTCTTTCGTCTCGGTCATATTCTTGTAAAAATAGCTTATACTTTTTCTTTCTTAACTGGCTGCGCAGGCGCATCTGAAGATGTACCTACCTCGGCTTCCTCAATCGTCTTGGTAAGGATAGCTTCATATCCCGCCAACTCATCCTCACTTACGATGTCGGAATATTTCTGTCTAAGCTGGTCGATGCGCTCCTTGATACCCTTCACTCTCGTTTGAGAAGATGGCTTATCCTTGCGCATGATGTACTTGATAAGAGCATCGGCTTCTGCCTTGTGCTTGGCTTCGGCATCGCGCTTTGCCTTAACCTCTGGTCGGTCGTTGGCTATCTTTTCGGCGATGGCATCCGCAAAACGAGGGTCTCTGCTCTGCGCCTTCTCGAAGAAAGGCTTGAATTGGGTACGAAGTTCCTGCGGCTCTACGGTAAAGGTTTTCTTTACGTAGTTAATGTATTCTGGGTCGCCAGTCTTCTCGCTCAAGCGAAGGTAGCATTCTCCCATCTCTCTATCCACATCGGTATAGATGGAAGGCAAGATGTTGCTCTCTATCTCGGTGGCACGAGTCGCGAGTTCTGCGATTTCATCCTCTGTATAGATAGCCTCCTTACCCTGAGAGATAGCTTTCTCGTTTGCCTCTGCCATGGTCTTAGCCTGCTCTGCCTTGCTTGCCATTTCGTTACGAAGGTCACGCACGGTGTTGATGCGCTCTTGTAGGGCTGGGGTAAGGAACGGACGGATTTGCATCAAGTTAGGCATGGTGGCAGCGATACTGTCTCCGTTAGGGTTAGCCACGATACCATTATAGGTGAGCTGTTGGACGGATGTGTCCGGCTTCAGCTCTGGGAAGATGGATTGTTTTGCCTCTTCCAAGGCTTTCTGTTTCTGCTGCTCGATATAGGCAGCCTGCTCCTCCTTGGTAGGTCTGCCCACACGTCGCTTATCGCTACCATTACTTGCAGATGAGCCTGTGCCGCCAGTGAGGTCGGTGGTTTGCAAGTAAGTTACCATCTGACGAACACGGCGATGATAATCTCTGAATCGGCGAGCATCCTTTACGAAGGAGTTTGCCTTGGTGGTACCATTCAGGAGATTAAGACCTTGCTCGAATGCTTCTCGCTGTTCTGAAGTAAGCATTCTCGCTCCTATTGCAGGGGCAAGAATCTGAACGATTTGTTCGGCTGATAAAATGTTATTTTCCATAAATCCTTTTATTTTTTTTTGCTTATTTGAAATTTAAAGATAATATTTACCCGATTTCGGCTTGATTTCCGATTAATGGCAGATAAAGCGGTTTTGAATACGCCCAAAACGACATTAAATCGAAAACAAGCCTTTTTCGCTACGTGCATTTTTACGAAACCTATGAGTATTCATACAAAATGCAATGCGGACATTTATAATCCGTAGCTCTTAGGGCGGGTACCTTACCCCCCCCAATTTTGCCACTCCTTTCGGTGGCTTATGGGGTGTACCGATGCCGAGAATTTAATCATACATCAGCACAGGATAGGGGTTACGAATATTCGGGAGCCAGCTTGGTTGTTCTGATAGCCCTCGTTGCCATTATCGCCCGATGATGAACCAGGCGATGAAGCCGACGATGAACTACAGGAGGAGTTACTCGTCGATGCGGAAGAGCCGCTTGCTCCAGAGTTGTTTCCAGTGTTGGTACCATCGCTTCCGCCGTTGGCTGCATCGAGTGCAGCTTGCTTCTCGACTTCCTCTTTCTTTAGTAAGCGATGAATGCTTTCCCTTACGGTAATGGCATCATTGTGGGCAGTAGAACGAGCCAGCTTATCGAAATTGATAACCGACGTTCTTTCTTTGAGATATGCGGCTATGAGTTGACGGGCTTTCTTCAGAAGCTTATCGTCTTCGCTTGCTTGCAGAAGGCGAGGGATGAAGTCTTCGCCAAATGCCTCTTCCAGATATTCGCTCTGGATGAATCGCATATCGGGAATCAAGCGAACAAACTTGTCTCGATTGTCGTAAATATCGAGGTACGGCTGCAAGCTCTCGCAGGTAGGGAAGAGCAAGTCTGAATGATAATAATAGTACTTGCTTTCTTCCCACAGTAAGACTATCTCGCCGATGGCTTGCAGTTTATCCGCCTCGGTTTCATCAGAAGAACCAGTGTTATCGGAAGAACCTGTATCATCAGATGAGCCAGTGTTATCCGAAGAGCCAGCGTTATCGGAAGAACCTGCGCTATCAGATGTTTCTGTATCACCAGATGCGCTATCACTTAAAGATGTGTTATCGCCCGATAAGGTATCAATCTCCATTGGGGTATTGATTTTCTTTGCCCATCCCTCCAAGAGAGATAGCAAGTTATTGAGAGAAATCATCGCAGTCTCGCGATAACTTTCCTTGCCCTGGGCTATCTGCTTATCGGTTGCCACAGAATAGTCGTTACTCGAAGCCACATTGATGCCAGTGCCATTCATCGAAAGAAGTTGCTTTTCGATGTTTTTCGCCATCGCATCGTTTACGATCATGCGCTGGGCATACAGTAAGACCTCGTTCCATGGGTTTTTGTCATAATCGCCGTTGATAACAGCGTCGCAAAAATCAGATGGCTCTATGCCTCTGTAATATTCGCACAAGCGATTGTAGAGCGATTCACCCAAGCGAGGCTTCAAGAAATCTTTTTCACTATTATCGAGCATACCCTGCAAGTTAGCCACCTCGTCCACAGCGTTGCTGGGGAGGTGAAGCCGAAGTTCTTGATTTGTGAAGAGTATCATATCTTTTTATATTTTTGTTCTTTGAAACATTATATAGTATTGCCATACCATCCATATAGGAATGGGCATTGTTGCCTTCATACAATGGGCATTGTTGCCTTCATACAATGGGCATTGTTATATATCAGGAATGGGCATTGTTGTAAAAAAGTATAGGTATCACTTTCTAAAACCATAGGTATAGTTTCCGAAAAAGATAGGTATAGTTTTCGTCGAGTTTTCTGCCTCATTTTTCAAACGGCTAACCGATTTTATCAAAAGGGTTAACCAATTTGATGAAATCGGTTAACCGATTTGAAGAAATCGGCTAAAACATACCCTTACTCCTGTCCCTGCTTTGCTACTCCAGTTTTCGAGTTATCGAGGGTAGTCAGCACCTCTCTGTCTATCTGCCAAACGAGATGCTCATCCCACTCGTTGAATCGGGAGATAACCTCCAGCGGTCTCAGCATCGCTTGCTGCATAGGAGCAAACTGGATTTGCTTAACCAAGAATCGCTCTCTAAGGTCGGTACCACCCGATGAAGCCGTGTCGCCAGGCGTGTTGCCGATAAGCTTGGCATCAAGACCCATGGCAAAGAAGATGATGCTCGAAATCTCCTGCAACTCGGTCTTGTCGGCATTCGCTTGGTCGTTGGCCTTGCTTTCGATTTCCACGATTTCCCAAGCCTTGTGCTCCTTACCGTCGCTACCCGTGAAGGCGGAAGAGACGAGGGCTTGACCTGCATTGTCGGGATTGGCGAGCCATGTATTGATGGATGTGAAGATTTCGTTCTGAATCTCGCCAATGGTCTTCTTCTTGCTCTCGCCTTGCTGCTGATAGAGCTTGTTGATGTAGTCTTGGTGAATGTAGATAACTCGACCGATGATGTTGCTGTTGCGCTTTCTCGTGAGTCTATCATCCACGATGGTGAAAGCATACTCAAAGATACTGCCGGCAAAGATGGAGTGCCAAGAAGCATCGGCATAGTATGGGCCACCATAATCTCTTGGCGACATGATGAATCGGGTAGGGCGTTTCTTTACGCTCACTCGCTTCTGTCTCGCCTCCCTAATGTATCGCTGCAAGTCTTTTACAGCCGATGTGGATTGCAAGAAAGGCAAGGCAGATATTTTTCGGTCTTCCTCTTTGAGGGTGTTGGCAGACTGGGTGGCATCGAGCCATTGATTAGAAATGTACGCATAGTTGATGCGATACTTGCTATCTTGTCGCTCCAGTCGGGTAGTAAAGATACTGCGATGTTTTAGCCCGATTGCCTTTGGCTTCCAGTTGGCTGTATCTACTGGTTTGCCATTATCGCCCAACTGACGTTGGTTCAACTGGATCTCTGCAAAACACTGCGACATCAGAGCCATATCGCCAGCCATATTGAGGTAAGTCTGCATCAAGTCGTTATCGTCGATGAATTGACGAACCCAGGCATTCGTCTCTTCCCATTTCTTCAAATCCTCTTTGAGAGATTTCATCTCATCGGAATCCTCTTCATCCTGGGCAGGATAGGAAAGGTTAAGAGATATAGGCTTTTCTTCTGAAGTATTATCAGATTCACCCTGTTGCTGGTTCTGCTGCGCTTGCTCGGCTTGCTGACGTTCCAACTTAGCCTTTTCCTCCTGCGCCTTCAACTCGGCGATACGACCGCGAAGCAACACGCCTGCCGTCTCGTAGGGGATATACTTCTCCGTGATGTTGCCACCCACATATTGTGTATAGTGATACTTAGGCATAGGACCGCGACCCACCAAGATTTTCTTGATGAAATCGTAGCCAGCCGCAGTGAATGGCGACATACGAGTAAGCAACCATACGATGTTAGGTTTGCGGTTGCCGAATCCCCATTCCATGTAGCCAAGGTCGGGTGTGCCAACATCCTTTGGCTTTGACAGGCTTTCGCCTCCGCTCGATGCGAAGATGGTAGATACCTGCTGCCGAGCTGCGCTGCCCTCGCCCGATGCACTGCTGGCACTCATGCCGGCCTCGCTAAGGAGCATGGAGCGAACGTAGTCATTCCAAGAGAATACCTTGCAGCCGCCGTTCTTGGGCGACACGTAGGCATCAGGGCGCACGGCTACATAGCCTTCTCGCTTGAGTTCCTCACTACGATGTTGGAACTGCCGCAAGTTTGTGACTCTGTTTTTTCTTGTCATAGCGTTTTACTTTTTTAAATGTTATCCTGAATATTTATATCTATTTACGTCTCATTTTCTCCATCTCCTCGTTTTCCTTGGATAGGCGTTCCAGGTGTTCGAGTACCAAGGAGTAACTTTGGTTGTTCACCTGGTCTTCGGTCAGCCCTGCATACTTCTGCATCGTGGCAGTGGTGGCGGTGTAAATCTCCAAAGGTGCGCTTGGCTTCTGCTTTTTGGTAGGCTGCACCTTGAAGACGTGAGGGAATCGCTTGCTAAGAACGTGCATGGTACCCGTCCACCAAAACAAGATAACCTGCCATTGGTTTTCGGGAAATCCCTTGAAGTAGTCGGCATTCTCGGTGCATTGCAGGCTGTCGTAATGAAAACCTTTGCGCACCAATCCCGAATTGGCATCTAAATACTTCACCTCGCCATTGAAGATAACTGCCAGGAACATCGCCTTGGCAAGTTCTACGTTCTTGGCTTGCTTCTCTATCTGCTCTGGGGTGAATTTTTTCATCTGTTGCATCTTGATGAGAGAGTTGCTAAGTTGGGTGTAGGTACCCATCATATCCGATGCAAAACGATATTGTGCCCAGGAGAAACCATCAAGATCCGTTCGCGGGCCACGGAATCGCTTTTTCTTTGCGAAGATACCTGCACCTTGCTTCTTGCGGCTTATCTCATCGTATGGGAACCAAGTAAGGAACATTCCGTTCTTGCTATCCATCCATCCCAAGATGTCGGCACCATGGGCAATGTATTCAGCCGATTGCTTGTTGTCGGTCTTTGCCTTCGGAGACAGCCAGTAGTTGATTTGCCAAAGGTAGAGAGGGAAGGAATCATCGGTAGGGTGATTCTTATCCGCAGGAGTAACAACTCTACAGAGATAGAATTGCTCGTCTTGTGGCAATCGGGTGTCGGGGTAGGCGAGTATCTCCAAGTTAGCCAAAAGGAAGAATGCCGCCAGCTTCACATTCTCCATGGAGAAAGGATGGTACCGGTCTTCTCGCTCCACTTGGTCGCGGAATATATCGGCTATTATTTCCAGTTGCTCTCGGCTGCAACCATTCCAATGCTTCGGAAGATTGAGGTCGATACGTCGGGAATCAAAAGGTGCTTGCATCTTACTGCCTGTAGGTAATGCCATTGTATTGATACTTTAATATTTTTGTACGTTAGTACTTCAGTACTTCTGTACGTTTATGCTTTTGTACGTTAGTGCTTTTATGTGTTTGTATATTCGTACATTGCTACCTTAGCACTTTATGATAGTGCCTCTATTGGTAACAAGCGAGCCATACTTGATAGCTTCGAGTCTTCGCAACCAACCATTGATGAATCTTTTTTGCGAAGGATTGTTCTTTACAATGCCCTCATAGAATTGCTTACGGCGAGCCTTCAAGCGATTGAAGAACGTCTTAGGGTTCTGCCGATTGATAGCCGCAATCGTCTGCTTACCAGGGATGCCATCTGCTTTCAGCCCAAGCATCGACTGGGTGATGGTGATAGATGGCGTTCCGCTGCACCAAATCCAATCCACAAGTAGGTTGGCAATACTCTGGTTCTTGATTTCGTCCGCACGCCATCGCTTCCAATAACAGCGGCGCATAACTTCGGTGGCATCGGCATCGGTGATGAGCTTCAAATCATCCACGTCGATGTCGCCGTCGCCATCCTTGTCATAGCCTTGCATACGCCAGGTGGCGATGGTTACGCCTTTATTGGTCGCACCACCCTTGTCTTTCGGGTCGTTGACGAAACCTCCCTCAAAGGAGAGAATGAATTTTGCGATTGGTTCTATTTTTGCCATAATCTTATATTTTTTGTATTGATGATGCAAAGATAGAAAAAAGGATTTTTTTAGTGGGGACAAAACAGTGGAAGCCCCTTTGCGGCTACCATAGGCGCAAAGAGGCTTCAATATAAACATCAATCTTAAAATTACAAGTTATCCTGAACACTTTCCTTACCTTACATCTTGGCATGACTACTCATGTAATCCCAAACCTTGGTGCAATCATCCTCCGATGGTTGCCAGTCTGCATCATGAAAATAGAAAAGATAAGCCGCCTTGATAATCTCTTCATCGGTCATATCGGCGCAAAGGTCTGCATACATAGCATTAAATGCTACATACTTATCCCAATCGTTCACTTTTTCGTGGAATTGCATTCCCTTGGTAGCATCCACTATCTCCGATTTCGTCCAATGCGCACCCATACCTACAGACTCTCCCTTGCCATTGAGTTTGCTATGTACAAGGCGATTTACATCATGGTTAGCAAACTTCTCGCTGTAATGGCGGTCGTAAAGAATGGCGTGCTGATTTCTTAATATTTGCCAATACAACTCTGAATGGTCGTTCTCAAGAACCATCAAGTCGCAAGACATTTGTTCGATGGCTGCCCACATTTTCTTTTCTGAAGTAACGCCATGCAAGCGAGCCTGTTCTATCAACTGAATATATCTCATGTTTTCTTCTACATTTTATATCACAAAAGTTCAACAATTCGGGCAGATGCCCTTGAAATGAGGAATGACAGGTATCAATGTTTGATACTTACCCAAAGGCTGAAAGAAAGAAACTTCATCCTGCTTTCTTTCTTTCAACTTTCTTTCGTTCGTATTTTCTTTCTTGCTCATATTCTTTTTCCCGATTATATATCTTGGAGAACAACCTTTGAAGGATCATCAACAACAAGACAAACCAATTAGACAAATAAGCCATGAGGATTGCAAGAGCGATAGCCCAGACTATAGTACAACCCTCGCAAAGCAAAGCTGCAAGCGACAACCAAAACGTAAAACATTGATTACAACTTGCAACCTTGCTTAACACCTTAACCAATATCTCGGTTATCGCTTCTGCCAAACCAAGGTGTTGAATAAGGGTAGCCGCCATCATCATAGCGATGGCTACAAACAGATACATCATCATCGCAAGGGGAACTTTACGTTACGCCGTGGCAATCGTGAGCGTGAGAGGCGCATCGCACACAAAGGTCTTACTGCATGACTGGCAAGACACTTTTGCGATACCATTCTGTATGCTACCCACCGATGCAGTGATGCCGCTAATAGCGGTTGCGCTAAAGACTGGTATCGTAAAGTCCTGGCTCACCACCTGCGAGCGAGTGCAACAAGAGCCACAGCCGCAAGGTACATAACTGATAACTCCCTCTACATGCAACACAACAAGGTATTGCGAGGTTCCAACATTGGCAATACTTTTGATGGTAAACTTAGGCGCAAAGACAGGAGTCTCGTCCGCACATGCCGGAACGCAAAGCTGTTGTGTGATATTGATGTCGTAATAAGGTGCAGTGGTGGAAGAGCCTACTGCAAGCGTGGCTATGATATTAGCCGGAAACGTTCTTTTGTTCATAATCATTTCTGTTTAAGTCGCCGAAAAGCTTTTCGATATTAATGTTTTACTTGATAGCCCTGATTACTCTCTACTGGTAGATTCTTCTGAAGAAGGTCTGCGAGTTCATCGAGATCTTCTTCCTCGAAAGTAACCAACCCCTCCAATACCGACAGTGGACCCTTGTAGCGAAGACTGTTCACTACATCATGAGCCATCTGCGGAATACTCTCTTCTGGAATGTTACCAAAATACTTGGTAAGCATCGGGGTAACGAGTGCATTCACTACAGGTTGAATCATAGGTTCCATATCTGCTTGTAGGGAATAGCTTCCACTCACAAGCCCCATGCCACCGATGGTAGCTTGCAGAGATTGCAACATAGGAAGGCGCATCAGATTGCCAGCGGCTATCTGAGAAATGGCAGGGCGTGCCCATTCGGACACGACCGCTGCCAAAATTTGGGAGTTCTTGTATTCCATATCGCCTAAGCTTTACTGATTACAAGCACATCCACATCCGCAACCCGTCTGGCAAACATTGCCCGACGGAATCATCAACTTGGTAACACTGGTGAGTGCTGCCACCTGCGATTTAAGCACGTCGATGTTGGCATTGGCAGCGGCATTGTATGCCATCTGCTGTGCATTTACGGCTTGCTGTGCATCCTTGTTGGCATCCACTTTGTTCTCAAGCTGACGTACCTTGCCATCCAAATACTGAGTAACCTCCACCAATTTCTTATCGGTGTAGTTCTCGCTCTTCTGGATAGCAAGCTCTGTCTTGAGAGTAGAGTTTTCCTGAATAAGGTTCGTCTCGCTCTTAGTGACGAAACGAGCATCAGGGTCGGTAGGGTTGGCAGTCATACCATTGTTTCCTCGCCCAAGATTAAAAAGCGAGGCACCGCCGCCCAGCAAACTAGTAGCCAAACCAGCGATACCGAGGCCAAGGGCTGTGTTGCCCAATCCCTTGCTGGCAACATCGTAGTTACCATCATTCGTTTTTACCTGCATAACTTCATTGTATTAAATTCTTCCAATATCGGAATCGTATGCAAAGGTAAAGCGAAACAGGTAAACAGAAATGTGGTTTCCATTAAATGTCGTTGCAACAAAATTATAAGGAAGAAACGCTTATCTTATGATTATAATTTTTGATAACTCATCTTATATAATTATCAAAATTGATAACTCATCTTACATCGTCTCTTCCAAAGCGGCGATATAAGGTATTGCTTCTTCCTTGATAATGTCAAGGAAAAGTTGCGCAGAACGTTTCATCGGAACATCTTGCATATAATGTACGTTACTCACAAAACCTTGCTCAAGGCTTATGATAGGTCGAGCTACGAGGGTAGGGTGGTTCTTTAGATATAGCTTAGGCGCAAAGGTTATCCAATGCGTTTCCTCTACGGCTGCAAGGGCTTCATCAGGGTCACTTACGATACATCTTGCATTTAGTTTGGTGAGGTCTCGCTGGATATAGCGTTGGCAAGTCTCAAACTCTCGCTCTCCGACATCTGGCATGACAACAGGATGTTTCAAAAGGTCTTCGTATGCTAATTTATCCTTGTTGGCCAAAGGATGAGTATTACGCATGATAGTATAGATATGAAAAGGGATGCATGGCTTAGACTCAATGCCCTCATGCTTGTAGGCAGTATTCATCGTGAACGCAAGGTCGATGTTATGTGATCGAAGCGAACGGTTCAGAATATGTGCCTTATTGAAATCCGCATTGATAAGGACGTTAGGGTATCGCTCCATGAAAGTAAGTGCAGCTACACGTATATAAGGAGCGATAAAAGAACCAACCCCAATACGCAATTCGCCTGTGATGCAGTTGTTGATGGCATGAATATGTTCCTTGCAGTCTTCCGTCTGCTTCAGTATCTCCTTGGCGCGAGGTAGCAAAGCCTCTCCGCTTTCGGTTAGCATGATGTCATGCGAGGTACGTATCAATAATTTGCAACCTAACTCATCTTCCAAAGCCTTGATATGTTGGCTAACTGCCGATTGGGTGACACAACAATAGGATGCAGCTACGCTAAACGAAAGCGTATCTGCCACATAAACAAACGAGCGCAAATGTCTTAGTTCCATACTCTCTTACTTTTTAGTCTAAATGATAAATCAAATTTATATGACTGCAAAAGTAAATAAAATATTTCGTAAAACATTTGCGCTTGTATTAAAAATGCTAATGATAGGATAAATTTTCGATAAAACATCATAGTTTATATCCTCATATCATAATGCCATATCGCTCCTTCATTAAAAGATGTGCCCAATCTGGGAAGCCGTCGAGTTGCTCTTGGTATATTTCGATTTCTCGGATATATCTTTTTACGAGGGTGATAAACTTGGTATCGGGCTTCTCACCTCCCTGGATATGATATTTCTCCTGGGCAAACTGCATCTCTGCCATCAGCTTGTAGCTGGATGTGATTTGCTCGTTGCCTCCCTGGTCGGCATAGACGATTGCCATAGCCCTCGCCAGGTCGTCTCGCTTCACCATGGGCAGCTCGGCTGCATCAGCCGTGCGAAGGGTGGCGAGGTAAAACTGATAGTCGAAGCCTCGATCTTGCTTACTCGCGTCGTATATCTTTGTTTTCGTACTTACTTCCATATCACTACTTATTTTTTCTCATTTTCTCGATTGCATCATTAAGACTGCCACCTCCAATAGGAATAAGAACCTCATCCTCTACATACTTCTTGCCACAGAAAGGGCAATATTCTGCCATCAGGTTTACTTGCTGCCACTTATCTTGGTAGGTGCCATCTTTCTTTTGTTTATGATACAAGCCATAAACATTCATGCGAAGATTTCCATCTGGGCAGGTGATACCAGAATCTACGCAACCGGTTTCGTTAGTTCGCTCCTTGATGAGCTTCTCGATATTTAATATACAATTACATGCCATAATTCAATCAATTTATTCGTTCACTAAAAAGTTCCGGACTACAGATAATTTCACCCATAATCTATAATCTTTAAACTTGATAAATATACTCCTTCAAAAAAAATGCGACATAAAACGTATGACTAAATGCGCTATCTTTTTCCGAAAACACTTTCCCATTTTTCGCAAGTAAGATGGCTAAGATATTCGTCACACGTCATGCTTCCGATCGCTTTGCCATTTACCACGAACAATAGACCTAACATGTCGTTCTGATGGGTTGCAGAGAGAATTTCGAGACTTGGGATATGATAATATCTCCAAGGTTTCTTCATTCCTAATGACGATATATCCTTACCAAGAGCATACTCATATCGTTCGATGAGTGGGATATTACTACCATAAGGAAGAATGCATTTCGCCAACTTGCAAGCCGAGCGAAGGTGATCACTCAAATCAAAATCCACAGTGATAGGAATACTATGCACGAAAGGATTGTCAAGCGGCAATGGCTTGGTACAACCTATACCTGATTCATCATCATTAGAATTATCCGATATAGTCAGGTGTGTGCCATTCTTACATAACTCATCGAAGTCTATATGATTTTCATTCTCGTCGCCATCGCCCTTATATAGTCCGATGCCTTTGGTAAAAGATGCCGGCATCTTTTTTTTTGGTATAATCCAAACATCGGTGCCAAGCCCTGGGAATTTGGAGTCAGAAACATCGTCCCTATCCATCAGTTCAGACAGGGTGGGACATGCTGCAGTCTCCTTACCCACACGAGAGTTCTCCTTGAAACTCGCGTTGCCGCTATACGCTAATATTGCTTTTTGTAACTCCATATCACTGTTCTTTTTTATTCTCATCTTCCGATTTTTCCACCTCTCGCTGCAAGGTATTGTCGAGTGTATAGCCCTTGCCTATAACAGACAAAGCCCTGGGAAATACCTCGCCTCGGTGCTCCTTTGCACAGCCTCTTTCGAGGCAAGCAATAAAGAAGCCGAAAGCCATGAGTACGCAGGGTGGAGTTAATTCTGCATCATCATTATACATATCAACGATGGTGTCGGTAAGAGCTTTCGACTTGTGGTAATACGCCAAACTATCCTTTTCTTTTTGTGTTAGACTACCCAACTCGCTCTTGTTACCAAGAACATCATTGTGCTCCTCACGAGTGTTCTGCTCGTTCTGGTTATCTTTTTTCTTCTGTTCCATAATACTATAAATTCTTGTTGCTTTATTATTGCTCAAAATATTATTACTCATACATCTCGAAGAGAAATGTATTCTCTTGCCAGGCGTGGATGGTTATCGTAGGGCTAAGTCTCGTCTTCAGAAACAAGCCTTTATTGAAGCCTCTCGGATATTGAAAGATGCCGATTGTTCTCATAACTCAATCAATATCTTAGGGTGCTGCCCACCCCCCCCACATGTATGACAAGCGGGAGCGATGCCATCGGGCGAATATACCCGACGGTCGCTATCAAACCGCTTGTCGAAGGGAGGTATGTCTAAGCTACCCACCACGATGATATGAATGTTGTTGTTATTCGGTCGCATCCTCGCTACCTTTATTTTCAAAATCCTCTTCTCTTTCCTCATCCCAAACAAGTTTCTTGACAAGGAAAGAAATACCATCGCCAAATTCTTTTTCCTCATAGCCAAGATGTAGATACCAACGAAGCACCCATTCTTCTGCCTCCTTGCGGTTCCATTCCAAGGCTACAGTCTTACAACCACTCTCCTTGGCCTCTCGTTCGGCGGTTTCCAATAACCTCATGGCGATGTTCTTCTTTCTGTAGTCTCCATCCACCCAAAGGGCATAGATGAAAGCATCGCACTTCTTCCAGAAATCATTACTCTTTCGCTCTTCCTCATTAGGAATATCAAGATGGACGTTTCCTACCACCACATCATCGACAATGGCACAGGATAAATGGCGTGTCACTCCAAGCCATTTCTGAACGTTGGTCGTGATAGAGAATGCAAAGGTTGTAAGGCGAACCTGCACACCTCTATGAGCTGGATTATTGCCATCGTTGTTGGCATTATTACATCCTCCATCATTGCCATTTCCTCCGTTTTCGGAAGAGTGATTATCATCTTCTCCGTTTTTGGAAGAATGATTGTCGCCGTCTTCCTTTCCGAGGTCAGCCAAACGCCAGGCGATAATCTTTCGCTTGCGCCAAGCCATCAAAGGGATAAATACCCAGCATACGATGATGCTGCTCAATACTACATACCACATAGCCGATATGCAGCATTCGTACACTTCATTAGAGAACGTTGACGGATGTAGGACTCTGAACGCAGAATCCATTATCAACCGCATGGTGATTGCTACCAATAATGCGAGAATAACAGGCACTAACGAAATGCCCAGCTCTTTGAAAAATGTCTTCATTTCCTTTGTCTCTTATTTTTATGATTTATTGCTTATTTAATTCGATTTATTGACGCATGATAACGTCCGCGCCTCTCGTCACCCGATAAACTACCGAGGCGAATATGTAGCGATGATTACCTCCGCATTTTAGGGGTACCCCTGTCTTGCGACAAGTCTTGCCATAGAAAGCCCAGTCGCCACAAATGTGCTCCAGTTTCTCTACGATAATGCTCTGTCGCTTGGTGGAGACTACATCGCCTATCCGGATTTTAGCTACGTCTATCATTCCACAACCTTTCCATCTACTACCTTATGCGATAATTTCTCGTCGCTCAACAGCTCTTTAGGCACATTCAATGTATCAAAGATACCACAGAGTCTAAGGAAATGCTGTAACTCATGCACGGCGATGAATTGCGCCACGGCTGCCGCAGTGAAGGTATCACGCACCTTGCTATCACTCGCCACACGTTTTGTAGGCTTCACAATCTGCACGATGGTAGCCTTGCCTCTCGATTGCGCCTCGCAAGCCGTAAACTGCAAGCCCTCCTGCTGCAGCTTGTCGTACAAGGTAAGGTCGGTAAAACTCAACTCGAAGCCTACGGCGTAATAAGTGGCTTGCCATCGACGAGCCTTAAACTCATAGCAGAATGCCACACGCATATCGCTGTCTCTTGGCTTAATATCCTCACTTCCTTTTATCTCGCGGAATATCGCAGAGTTCTCGGCGAACCAATCCTCACTGATAGGAACAATGGTGAGTTCACGGATAGGCATTCGATTATGACTGTTCGCCATGTCCTCTTGTGTAGCTATGCCCGTCCATATCTTCAGACGGTAGCGAGCCGTATATACACCAGCGAAGAGTTTGGACGTATCACTCACAATGCAAACCTCCTTGTCCTTTGGCTTGCCATCATCGCCAAGCATATAGCCATACACCATATCGCCATTACTCAATTCGCCAAACTGGAAATCCTCCGTATCCTCACTTCTTCGGATATATCCGATGTTATTTCCCTTTCCCATTTTCTTTTTCTTTATTAATCTCTATTCTTTATTAGTTTCCACTCGATTAAAGTGTGCTACTATCTTAGCAGATACTTTCGATAACAACCCCGCTATATTGCAAGCCGAAGTCTTGTCGGTTACATCTATCTGCTTGCCATTGAGTGATGCCTTCAGGTGAAGTGTATCACCGTCGATATTCACCCTTATCTTCCAACTATCCTCTTTCATCCATCTTGGTTAAAAGATCCATACCCTTGTCGCCCACTTTCTTCTTGAGCCTCGAAAGACTCAACTCAAAGATTTCCTTGGCGAGATCATCATTTACCACATCATCTACATTATAATCCTCGCCTTCCACATATCTATGCAAGACGTGGCTATACAGATTCTTGATGCTTGCACTATCAATCTCCTCATAAGGAATAAAGTCAATGGCTTCCGTTGGTCTTGGATAAACATTGCCCTCTACTGTCATTCCCTCCCCCTTGCTAATCTCGATGCACCTTATGATTTCGATGCCGCCAGCACAGATTGAAAGACAATAGTTGCCATAAAATACAGACTTACCTAAAGCTGTAAAACCGACCATCAACTCCTTGGCTATTTGCAAATCACTTACCTTCTGAAAGCCATATATTGAAGCGATGTAAGCACTAACAAAAAGAGGGTGAAAACGAAACTTAGTCTGGTAAGAAGACCATCCGTAACCTCTGCCCTTCGACATCTTGTCGGTGCCCCTCATCTTCGTGAGCATATCCGTATCTACCAATCCGCTTGGGTAATGCGCCGCCACAGCATAGACACTGCCCCATTCGTTTCGACAAACAGACTCCACGTCTATCTCTACCTGCTCTACCTCCCTCGGCTGCGCCATTCGCTCGATGGCGTTGTTAAACTTCAGATACATACTAGAGTCGTAGTATTCACTGCCTCGAAAGGTGGGTTCTAGTTTGATAGGCTCATTGCTCGGCGTCATTCTGTTCGGGATAGCCAATACCTCGTGTATCAGGTCTTGTTTAACCTTGCGCATGATTTCGCCTGGTATATGATTCTCCATACGCTCTTGCCTCCCTATTTGTCATAGTCCACCACAATGTTATATCTTGCGAGTACCGGAACCAAGCCTGTCATTACTCCCTTGCCCAGCAGAGGAACTGCATCAAGAACGCTGAAAGGTATCACCTTCTTCTTAGGCAACTGCTGCTTGTTGGCTTCCTCGTCAAGAAGCTTCTTGCAAGCCTCCAAGTCTCGGTCGGCTGCGTCTCGCTCATCGAGGGCTTTCTTATACTTGGCATTCAGCTCATCATATTCCCTTTGAGCCTCGGTCTCCTTGGCAGAAAGTTTCAACTTTAGATTGGCGATGTAATCGCTCGCTTTCTTTGCCGTGGCGATGGCATCATCTAGTTTGGCTTTATAGTCATCAATCTGTACCTGCAAGACGGAAACTTGCTTTTGATGCACCATTTTTTCGTTTTCCAGCTCACTCTGCTGGTCGGATATTTTCTCACGCAAAACATCAGATTCGGCAGCAGTATATATATAGTTGGCCAGACGCTTCATATTTTGCGTAAGATGCAAGAACATTTCATCGGACTCTCCCATCAAAGACATCGCTTCGTCTGCATTTAAAATATAATCTGGAGCGTTCCACCATTCAGGGCGTTGGTTGTTGTTTTTGCTATTTCCCTCGCTTGGCAATGATGGCTGCGTCTTCTCTTCCTCTTGAACTGCCTCTGCCTCTTTCTTGTTATTTTCCTCCATCATGGCGATGGCGGAAGGCATATCACCCAACTTATCGTAGTAATTATCCTCCTTGGCATCCAGGGCAAGTCTGCCCTCATAAACATCCCAAAGATTGTTGTCGATAAGATAGTAGATAGCTTGCAGCACGATATGCGCTCCATATTGGTCGGTGTATTCATTGATAGGGTTCACCCAACGCTTGCGCACCAACATATCCAGCCACTCCTTATATACCTTGCCATTCAGACAATTTCTGTCTTCGCCTTCGGGATAGCAGGAAGCGATGCGTGGTACCACATAGAGCGGCTCTGTCTTCTGCAAGAAATTCTCGTAGTTGATGCCGAGAGCCATGCGCACCATGTTGCTCACATTCTTATATTGATACTTCTTCAGCAATGAGCGAAGAACGTTTTGCTGTTTTGTGTTCATTTCTTCTTTACCTTTTATGTTATAATCTACTCATCAGGATCATCCTCTCCCTCTACGATAATGAAGCCATGTTTCTTGGCAGTCTCTTCGCTTCGAGGTCGGCGGTCAGTATGCTTATCGTAACATATCCACCATGGATGCTCACGAATGGAAAAGTAATTGTACTTTCTCTTCATAAGATGTTTGAAAGAGGATGCAGAGGAGTTCATCGGTTTCAATGTGACGTGAAGCTTGGTATGTTGGTCCAAACCATAAAGCAATCTGCGCTTCTCGTCTGCCATCAACTTCTTCCTTGCCTCGCTGCGCCTACGGAGAATATTCTTGTATCTTCGGGGCTGTCGCTCCTTGATAACTCTCATCGGGTGGAATCCTGATGCCCTTAGCTGTTTGCAAGCCTCCTGGCAAGCATCGGGCATGGGCTTGCCTCGTAAGGAATCGTAATATCCGTTCTTCTCGCAAACCTTCTTTACGTCCATCGCCTGTTGGTGCTTGATGGCTTTCATGTCCTTCTCTAATCCCAAGTCGGTCTTCAATCGGCGAAGGGTGGAAAAGGAGATACCAAACCATTTCATCATTCTGCGGTTGGAGTTTTTGGGGAAGAGCTTGATGAACTTCTCCTTCAGCTCTCCCTCTAAGCAATACTTCTTCGCACCATGGCTGGTGGGCGTTTCTCGCAAAGGTATCTGATACTTCGCCTTACCCGTAGGTTTGAGAGGTGTTTTCGTTCCATTAAAACTCATGACTTACTTTCTTGACTCACTTCCTCCAGTGTTTGTCCTGGGTAATGGAACATTAATGGGGGGGTACCTGCTGCCACTCGCTCCTTATTATATTCGGAGATGGCGAGGTCAAACTGATTTTGATAGGTCTCGTGAATACTACGGCGTTGAATCTTCACCTCGCAGCAACCCTGGTGCCAAGTATCGTAGGCTTTTCCCTTTGCAGCTTTCGCCTTGATGCAAAACTCACGGAACTTGCGTTCCTGCTCGGCGGTGAAATCATCAAGTTCTTTCTTCTGCTGACGCTCAAAAGCAATCTGTTCGAGAGAGTACTGGTTCTTTATATCCATGTACGTCTTCTTAATCTCATGCTCCTTGGCGTAGGTTGCCGCCATCTTCTTGTCTCGCTCCTCACGAAGGGGAGTGAGCACCTCGTTCTGAAACTCTGTTAATGTTCTCATTTCTCAATAAATCCTTTAATATTTTTGTTGTTAATAAAAATGATTCTTATCTATTTATCGGCAAATGATGATAGGTAGTTCGGCGATAATCTTGACGGAAGCCAAAACTCCGAAGTCATTTACCTTTTAAGTGAAGAGTGAAGAACGAAGAATGAAGAATCGTCTTGCTCTTACTCCTTATATATAATATATACTACTCGAAATCGAGGGTGGGCGACATTGCTTTTATCTTTGCCTCCTCAGCCTCTTTCTTCTTCTTGTCTCCCAACTTCTTGCAGTCTGCTGCCTCCTTTAGGATTTTCTTCATTTCTTTTCGGGAAACAAGCGGATTGGCTTTTACGATACCGATGAACACATCTCTGCCCAAGGTCTTGTAATAAGGGATAAACTCTTGGTCTATCAAGTCGGCTGGCTTACCGGGCGGAATGCTGACCTGTGTGAGGTCTCTGCCCAACTCATCCACGATGAGGAACGTCTTCTGTCCGTCCTCGGTTGGAATGCTTACGCCTCCGCTGTATCGGGCAACGCTTAGATGGCTGTTCATCCAAGCCTGCTCCGTAAGGAGTATGGATTTAAATTCTGCCATAGTCGTAATTTGTTGTTTACTATCTGTTGTTTATTGTTTATTTGTTTATTATCTATCATCCATTGTTCGTTTATTGCCTACGATGTGTTATGCGATTTCTTTGTCCTCGCATTCTGCTATATCTTGATACTGTATGTATCGCTTGTGCTTCATGCAGTATAAGCCACCGATGCAGAGAGCACCATGCAAACATACCCAGCATGGCTTGGTATCTGGCTTCATGGAACAATGTTTCAAATTGACTGCCATATTCGTCTTTGTGTATCTTATACGAAAATATCCCAGTTATATTTATTATTTAAATTCGGCTGCAAATTTAAGAAATAAATATAATATACGCAAATTTTTAGATATATAAATAATGTTTGGGATATAGCGTTTAACGTAAATTATACATTATTGGCTATATCTTGGATATATTCATAGAAAAAGCCCCGATACCTTGCCTTACATCATAGAAGGCTCGATACCGAGGCTTTTGGAAATATGAGTTTAAATTGCCAATCGAAATCCATCAGAATTTCGGGGAGCGATTATTCTTCGTCTTCAGTGGGAGTATCCGTCTCATCATTGATGGAAGCTACGTTCTTTGCGCTCGACTTAGAAGACTGCTTGGATGCAGCATTCTCGGCTGCGCTATCCGAAGACGGTGTGTTGGCGGAATTAATGTCGCTCTTATCAGTTCCGCCTACTATTCCCCCGCCTTAGAAGCCAAGAGGGAATCCCAACCGCCAGCGGAAGGCTCAGTCACGTAAAGGTTTGGATAATTTACGCTCGAAAGTTTTGCCTCGAAGGTCGTGCTACGGTCGTCGTCGCTTTTGGCTCCCGTGTCTGTTTTAATGCCGCCTGAGTCAAACTTAACCTTCTTGTCAGGGTCATACATAATCTGTGACTTCTCGTTATCCTTTACGATAATAAAAATATCACGGTTATTGATTGCACGAGCCAACTTACCACCAGCCTCATTTACAGAGTCAATGGCGAAATTGCAAGTAAGTTCAAATCCCTTGCGATAACCAAGGGAAGAACCCTGAATCTGCTGCGCGTCATCCTTACCCTCTACCTTGTAGAGACCCTTTCCACTCTGGAAGGATGGGGTGGAATAGACATTCTCCGTAGCAGTGAGGGGGGCGGAAAGTTCACTCTTCAATCCGATATAGACGTTAATGCCAAGACCAGCGCGGTTCTCCAAGCACTCATCATCGTTGAGTACATCGTGGAGCTGTGGGCATGTTACTGTATCTGCCATAGTTGTATCAATTTTTAATCAAACAAATAAAAACGAAAAGAAAAGGGCGACGGAAGCTGTGTTCCGTCAAGTCAAGCTATCCGCCGCCCAAAGGATTTATTTAGAGTTTGTGGAGAAGCCGAAACTTACCCGTTAGCCTTCTTAAAGAAGGCTGTAACACCCATACTCATGCCGGTGGCAATCATCTGACGCTTCTTGTTGGTGTCACCATTCTCCCAGTGAGAGAATGTGAAGTTGGTGCCATCCTTAGCCTCCAAAGAGAGAACCTGGTTGATAGATGTATCTACAGGAGCCTCGTACTTAGTGCCGTTTACACTAACCTCGCCATCAACAGTACCTTCCTTGTCGCCTACGATGTTTACTACCAACTTGGTGTTGGTGTAATCGCCAGCCACATACTCAGCCTTGGCAAGAGAGCCATCAGACATCGCAAACGCATACTTGAATGGGTTGCGAATACCTGCACCCTGGATTGACTGAATCTGGAACTGAATATCACGCATATCGTCGTCGGTGCCAACCTTAACGCCTACGTAGGTCTGGTTGCCCTCAGAGTCAACAGCATAAACGAAGTTCTTAGGGATGGTTACGTACATGCGATCACCCTCGCCGAAGTCTGCGATAGGGCAGATAGTAACACGGCTCAAGCCAGGAAGCTTGAAGTTACCACCGTCCTCATAGTCAACCTTAAAGTTGCCATGGAACTTGTTGGCGTAACCTGCTGCGATGTACTGGGCTGTCTGCTCGCTCATGTAAACGAGTACATTCTGCTTGCGAAGACGTGCATCCCACTTCAAGTGCCAAGCCAAGAAGTTGTCGTAAGGAGTAGAGTCGTTGTTGTCAGCAGGCTCTGTGATTGCATCACAAGGAATCAAGTTGCCGTTAGCCTCGCTGATAAGACCGTCCTCTACGTCGTGCTTCACACAGGTGTGGAAACCATCATAGAGAGCCAAAGCCTGGTCGGATGCAGGTGTGCTTGCTTCGCCCTTGTCGAGGTCAATATCACCGTTCCACAAGCAAGCGGTCAAGTTGTCGGCATAGTTGGCAAGGATAGCGGTAGCAGCCTCTGTAGAGAGAGGGTACTGACCCTGTGCGTCTGTGCCAAATACTGTCTCGCAGTACTTGTCGATATTGTCGGTATAATGGTCCCAAGCGAGCTTCACGGTCAATGTACGCTCTTTGAGGAAACCTACCTCGCTGTTCACCTTGGTATGAACGTCCTTACGGCGAGTGGTACCACCCTTACGGAGAAGGATGTGGATGGTACGCTTGTACTGAACACCAGACACGATGTCGATGCCCAAGCGATCCATCTCCTCGGCATCAGTATAACCAGGACCCATGAGGATTTCCTTAGTTACCTGCTCGGCAACGTGCTGAAGGGCATCTTTGCCGATAAAATCTTTAGGAGTTGTTGCCATAATTTGTTATCCTTTTAAAAATTAAATAAAAAATGAAAAGAAAATTTTTGCTTAAACTGAATCTTTAGTATTACCCGATGGGGGATGGAGCTACGAGTGCTTACTCCTCACCACGCTTGTAACGCTCGAATGCTTCCTTACGTTCCTTGTTGGTCTTGTAAGGAGATGGGTCGAACTCACGGAGAGTCTGAACCTTTGCACCCTCGCCATTGTTCTCAGGAGCCGCACCTGCATCAGGTGCCTCACCTGCATCCTCGCCGAGAGCCTTGATCTGTGCATCCTTGTCGGCGATGGTCTGCTCGGCGGTGGCGAGTGCATCCTTTGCACCCTTCAACTCCTCGTCAGCCTTAGCCTTGTCGGAAGTAAGATTTTTGATTTCCTCGTCCTTCTTGGCGATAGTCTCGTCTTTTTTGGCGAGGGCATCAGAATGCTCGGTGTTGAGATTTTCGATTGCCTTAGCGTGAGCCTGGTTTGCATCGGCGAGTGCTTTTTCAGCCACCGTCTGTGCATTCTTAGCTTCTGCTATCTGCGCGTTGGCTGCATCGAGTTTAGCCTGCAAGTCGGCAAGACTCTGCTCTGCCTGGGTAGCCTTCTGCTGTGCATCGACTACCTGCTGCTTGGTTGTGTTAAGATGTGCTTCGAGCGTATCGAGAAGAGGGGCATTCATAAATGCGCCATCCTCCTTAACTGCCAAATCACCATCTTTCAGACACAAGGCAGCACTGATAAGTGGATAGTTTGCCATATTGATATTGAGTTTAGAATTGTTGTTATCCTGTTTTCGAGAAGAAGCCTTGTTAGGGTCTTCGGCTGGGTCGCTACTTGGCTCGTCTTCCGGCTCATCGGGAGCCTCACGGCTGATAGGTTCTGCCTTACCATCGTAGATGTCGAAGCAACGATGTACGCAAGAGAAGAAATCACTCTGGTCGTCCATCAAGATACCCTTTACCTTTTCTGCATCGAATATCTTTCCGTGTAGATGCTCATCCTTGGCGTTAGGGCAAGCCGCTTTAACGTCGGCTCTAAATTCCACGCCCAACTCGGCAAGTTCTTTTACGAGTGCCTTGGTGTTGCCATCGTTGGCTATATCACGGAACTCACGGTTCTTGTCGAAACTCTCAGGGTCGTACAACTCGTGGTAGGTCTCATCCGTAAACTGGTTTTTGCTACCATCTGCCTGGGTGTAGAATGCTGCCATCACACCGATGCAACCGATTTCGTCTTTCGGGTGCATGTAGTATCGCTCGTCGCAAAGAGAAGCGAGGTACATACCTGCGCTGGCACACATGCCATCTACGAAGGCGATAACTGGCTGACCCAAGGAACGGGCATACTCGATGGCTTGCTGATAATCGTTCTTAGCCCAAGCCGAACCACCAGGCGTATTGATGATAAAGATGTGACCTCGACAGAGCGGATGATTGGCCGCACGGATCATCATGTCTCGATGGTCGATGCTGCCATACGAGCAACCACCGCCATTGCGAGTGATAGGACCATCCACGGTGAGCACGCTCACGAATGGGAACGTCTGAAGGTCGTCCTCATCCAAAGCCCAGTTGCCACGTACCAGCTTGCCATCCTCGGAAATCTGATATTCCTCCGGATAAATCATCGCACCATCAGGAAGTGTCTCCTTGACGAAACCACAAGTCCTTTCGGGCTTCTCGAATACCGCATGGGTATTCAGGTTCTGCTCCAAGGCTTTCTTGATGCCATGCACAAAGGTTGGCGATACCATCCACTTCTTTTCGGTAAGGATTTCTAAAAGTCCTTTCATGTGGAGAATCAAAAGTTTAATATTAATGTATGTTTGCTGTTATCCTTGAAAACAATTCTTTTTACCTAAGAATGTTTCGCTTTTTCTGTGGGCAAAGGTAAGGCTTTTTACTTTCGAGATAGGGACAAAAATAGGCTATATAAGGGATATAAGGAATGTATATAAACGAAAAAGCCCTGCTAACCTCACGGTCGGCAGGGCAATGAAACAATGGAATTTTTTCCACAAAGTTTATATAGATATATCTGAAAATGGGATTGCAAGCTATCCAATGGTGATAGGGATATACTCCGACATCGCCTTGCAGGTAGCCGTCACGCTGCACGTTTCGGCATTGTTTTGATGTGTCCTGCTGTCAGCGAAAGCGAAGGTGTTGGCTAACGTATAACAGAGATAGAGCGAATCATCTTGCTTCCGCAGGACTATATAATAGTCTTTTCCGTGCATATTCTTACTGATTTCGGCAATATTCTCCTTGCCAGCCTCGATATTGGCGGTTATCTCGAACGAGAAGACGGTACCATTGCCAGCCTCCGAAGATGTCTGCTTGGCAGTGATGCTATCCGCCACCACATAATTGTCGCCCTCGCTCAACGAGATATGTAGGGCTTCGCCAGCAAACTTGCAGCCATTTATCTGCAAGATACGTGGCATACTGGATGGGATAGGGATGGTGCTATCTTGCATCGAATAGAAATAGGCATCCGTGATGCCATCGAGAAATATTTCTCTACAACTTTCGGGTATTTTCATATCGTTTCCTTGATTTCTTAATAGTTTAACATTGTTTATATTGCGTATTAACGTCTATTATAACATGAATAAACTTATACCCACTGTATCGCATCTATGCGTTTTACCTTATCTCGGCTATCCTCGTACTGCATATCCATACAGGAGTAAGCCTTGAAATAACAGTGTTCGGTGCGGAACCATCTGCCAATGATACGGCGTAATACGCATTTTTCCTCTTCGCTGGGTTCGATACCGTAGCGCATCAAATACCGCTCCAGCATAGCGTTCTGCGAGCGAGCGATAACCTTGCCTCTTGACGTGCAAAAATCAAAGGTAGATAAAGCCCATTCTACCAAGCTGCGCTTAAACTCATTGTTGAGCGACACAACCAATGCTCTGATGCCATGGGTATCGAGATTGAAGGTAGGCTTCACGGGATAGACGGTATCTACTATCTCCACTTCGCTGGGCAGGCGAATGCAAAGATAATCCTCGTTGACACCCTTGGCAATGTCCTTACGACCATTGAGTCGCTGTACCTCGTTATAGGTGAGCCAGCTTCGCTCGTCGCGTGTCACGATAGCCTTGCCTCCTGCTGGATGCTTGCCCACCAGCATATTGCACCATTGCTGTTGCGAGAAGCAAGCCATGTCGATGCGGTTGCTTCGGGCAGGGGCGTTGATGAGCGAATTGCGCATAATGAAATGCTCGTGGGTATAAGCATTGAATATCACAGGCTCTTCTCGCTGCAAGATGTAGTTCGGGTCTCGGTGTCTGAAGAACTGGCATCGAGACGTGGGGAGGCGAAGGTATATGTTCGGCATGAGGAATAATTTATAATTTATAATGAATAATTTATAATTTATGATGAAGAATGAGGGGGCGGCTTACTTCTTCGGCTTCTTGCTCATCTTATAGCAGAGCATGATGGCATCTGATACCTGGAGAGAGTAGTTGAGCGCATCCTTGGTGGCATCCACTTTGCACTTGGCTTTCTTCATCACATCATCGAGAAGCTTGGTCTCGCTTGGCGAGAGATTGAAGGCGAGGCGCACAGCGTCGATATAGCAACCGCCATTCTCTGTATGACCGATGTAGGTTTCATCAAACTTATCCTTGGTACCAAAGAAGAGATTGATGGCTTCCACCATCTGCTCCTTGGTGTAAGATGGTATCATCGGCTTCAGTTTGCGATATTTGTCGCTGTAGGTCTTCAATCGCTTATCCAGATACTCGTTGATGCTATCCGCATAGTCGAAGTACAACTGGGCTTCCGGACTACTATCATCCTTGGAGCGAGCCGAATTGAAATAACCTCGAAGCTGCTGCATCACCTGTGCCACTGCATCAAACTGGTTAAACTCGATGCCACCGCCGAATACATCTCGCATATCTGCCTTGATGTCGGTCAGCAATGACTCCAGCATATCAGCCAAAAACGTCATTTTATCCAGGTTGGCGGATAGTTTGTTTACTCGCTCTTGCATACCTTCCTTGCTATAATCTACATAATACTGCAGTAGGTGATTGAACGAGAGGAAATCGAACGTTACCTCCGAGCGAAGGTTGCTCTGCACCAAGATGGCAAAGAGCATATCAGCCAACTTGCGGTCTCGCTGCTGGATAGTACGTACCAAGTTTTGCATTTCAGCCGAAAGCGGATTGATACGCGCGGCGGTATTCACCAGGTTGTTGCGCTTCTGAACCATTTCCACGAAGTCGGGGTCGTGGAAAAGGAGATCCAACGTCTTGGCATACGTCTCGATAGGTACATCTTTGAAGTTGAAGGTATAGCAAGTAGGCTGCATCTTGATTTTCGCCTCACGTCTTGCCTCTGCCTCCTGTTTGGCTTCCTGCTTGTTTTTATTCTTTTTATTGTTCTTCGACATAGTTATTTCCTATTGGTGGGGATGCCCGAAGACACCCCGATTTTTACTCTATAAATCCTCTATTTACCATAATAGCCCTTATAGAAAGTTTATCCTTTCGTCCGACTATGATGGTTTTGATAGCCCTTTAGCCAAGATGCAGGTGCTGGGTTCGCACAATTGAACGAGCAATTCACGCTATAAAGCATAGCGTGAAACTCGTCGATTTCCTCGGCTGTGAATGGGCAATCTTTATTGATACGGCGTGGCATTAGCGTTCATCTCCTTCTCCAGCTATTACATTGCGTTGCTTACGAGAAGCGAGCTTAGCCAAGTTCTCTTCTGCCACATCTTCGAGCGATACGCCCATCACATGAGCCAAGCCAGCGGTCTGCCAAAGAATATCGCCGATTTCAGAAAGCATCAGTTTTCGCTCTTCGTCGGTTACATTCCATACCTGGGTATGGCGGATATGGCCTTCCTCGTCTCTCTCGATGGTTGTGATATGAAGTTTGCCCTTGCGCATGTGCTTACCAGCCTTGGATGCAAACTCGCCAACCTCACCTGCAAGGTTAGCCAACATATAAAAAAGATTGTCGCTTTCAGGAAGGCAAGTTGACATTGCCTTTTCCTGATATTCATTCATTGTAATATTTGCCATTTTATTTGCGTTATTTTCTATCTATTGTAATATTTTCCAATCTTTTTCAAATTGGAAAGAATTATATCTTAAAATCTGAAATGTACTGCTGCATACGTTCCACGATGATATTATGTATCAAAGTACCTATCATCTTAGCGTTAGGATGAGCTTTGCCAGTGGTCTCATGGAATCGAAGGTCCAGGATATGTTTCCACTCGGTGAGGTCGTAGGTATAAGCCACCACCGTATAGCAGTCTAGCGGAAGAACACCCCTTGCATCTTGCGGCTTCATTCCGCTCTTCAGCAATCGCAAATATGCCCACTCGCTCACCTTGCAGCTAAGCTTGAAGAGAAACTTCTGCCATCGACTACCATCATGATACCAGTGAGGCTTGGCTATCTGCACGCCACCCTTTTTCTCCATATTCACATAGCGAGTGCTCTGCTCGCTGATGCAGTTAGGCGATGTACGGTTCAGCTCTCGGCTGGTGCTTATCTGGGTAGTTACCACCATCGTCATACGAAGGAGCCAAAGAGCCTCCAAGTAATCATATTTCTTCGCCTTCTCGATAAACTCCTCTTCCTTGACATTGTAGGGAGAAAGCATCTGGAGCACATTGCCATGCTCGCAAAGAAACTGCATATTGGCAGAAATCCACACTTTGCGATCCTTTACATTATAGTTAATGTAGGGTGATGAAACTAAGAAAGCCCAAACGTCCCTTGGTAGCTGGTTACTGTTCTTGATGAAGAAATAGAGCGTGCCATGGCGATACGTCGAACGATGCCCACTCTTCCAAAATCGGTTGGAAAGCTCGGTAGCCTGTTCCTCAAGAAACTCTTCTTTCTTGTCTTCGGGCATATCTGCATCAGGCTCCTTGCCTTTGCTTTTGTAGCAGATTCTGCCCACTTTGGCGATTTGCTGTGCAGCGGTCTTCTGCGGCCACCACTCCACGCCTGGAATAATCATTTTCATTTCTTATCGTATATTTTAACTTATTATTGAGTCGGTATATCATTCATTTGCTTATTCGGCATCCCTACTTATTTGCAGGGAATACCAAGTTCCCGCTCACGTATCTTCTTTGCCACAAAGGAGACCCAATCCCAAAGATGAAACATCGAACGATTATTTGGGATAAAATAATCGTAGCTATTGATGTCAAACTTAATGCGATACTGGTCTCTGTCTGTTCGCTCATCGGCGATGCCTCTCTTGCGTATGGTTTCGGGCTTCGCCGACACATAGATGGCGATGATTTCCGCTTTCGGAAACTTCTCCATCAAGTTCATCAAGCCTTTCTCGTCGATAACATAGATAACGGTGCCCCATACTTGCTTCACTTCCGTCCAATATTCGTAGTCGCCATATCGGGTGTAAGCCAACACTTCCTTATCTTCAGGAAGGTAAGGACAATGCTTTACAAAGTGATGCTCCCTGCCTTCCACCTCGCCCTCACGCATCGGACGAGTGGTATAAGAGCATATCACCTCGTAATTAAGGATGGAAGACAACATCGTTGCCACCGTATCTTTGCCAGCCCCACTGGGACCTACTATTGTTATTATTCTCATATTTAATTTGTATTATAATTTTGTCGCACAAAATAAGCAGGGGATGTGAAGCAACCATGAAATATCCATGAAATATCCGTGAAATATCAGTGAAATATCCACCAATGGCTCTTTCCGTTTATCTTTGTAAGATTTTATTACTCGTTATCTCGAAATGCAGATTCGAGTATCTCTTTAATGTAGGATAGCTATCCTGTATCTTCTCTTGAAGATTACAGGCATCCATATCTATCACATATTGCCCCAGCTCAAAACTGAAAAACATCGGGAATACGATACCTACCTGACGAAGGAACTTTTCACCCCCCCGAAACCGGACATCACATCGAAGAATATTTTAATCCATCGCTGTCCATTTCTGTCGAGCCAACTACCTTTAGGAGGCTGCGGCATTCTTCTTTTAGTCTTCATAATCTATAACTTTATCAATTCTTAATTATTAATCATTAATTATTAATTCTTAATCATCATTACCCTCGCTCTCTCCATACCTGCTGTTTGATGGCGTGATATTCCGCATCGCCCAAGTTCTGACGGAAGGCGTGAATCAGATAGTTGTACGTTACCGTATTACTGCTACCCAACTGCCTCCACTTTTGCGAAGTTTGAGCCGAATTGTATTTCTTGCTGCAAGCGGAAAGGTCGTGAAATAGCTGTCCTCCGTAAGGGTGAGCCTTTAATGCCCAACCGCACTTGGTCCACTCGTCATAGCTTTCGGTGATATTGATGCCTCTGCCAACGAGAGCCTTCACCATCAGCTCTATCAATCGGTCTTGTGTGCGAGGATCGTTCCAAAAAGCCTTGCTTGCCTCCTGGTTGTAGCCCGAAGAGTGGTTGTTCGGAATTTCCGACATACCACTCTGTCCCGACTGTGGATAACGCTGTGGATAACTCCCCGAATAGCCTCTCTGTGCTTGCGGTACCACCTGCGGCTCATCCATTAGCATACCTCGGTATGGCTGCACATTCTCATTGATATATATATGGGCTGCATCATCCCAGGATGCGAAGCGCACTCGTCCGATATTGCCACATTGCTTGTCGAGCACGATGCCGAGGGCTGCGTAATCTCGAAGCAAGGCTTTGAATTGTTCCTTGTGCTTATCTGGATAAGCCAAGCGAACCAATCCGAAATATCCAGTGCCCGAACAGGAGCGCATCAGCAAGCCTATCTCCGGACGGAAGCGAGCTACCATCTTAATGTTCTCGAAGTTGGAAAGCTGCTCATTGTCCTGCAAGTCGATGTCGATGGCGAGCCAGCCAGTATGCTGCTTCAGGTGGGTCTCTCTTCGAGATACCATCACCATCTGCCCTGGGTGGGTAAGGCTCACGTCCTCGTAGAGAGAGAAGAGACCGCTCAACGTGGCTCCAGGCAACATTTTCTTGGTTTCGATATATTCGGGCATCTTCTTCGCCTTGTCGCCATATTCCTGGCGCATCGCTCTTAATCGCTCCACATGCGGCTTCCATCTATCCGTCAGACAAAACTCACGGATAGACATCTGCTGAATGCACTCGCCTGTCTCTCTATCTACGAAGCGACCTTGTGCGTCCTTGGCTGACTCATAGATGCTGCATATTTCCTCAAACATAGCTCGGATATTGTTATATACCTATATATACTTATTCGGGTGCAAAATTAAGAAATAAATTTTAAATATGCAATATTTGGGATATTTATTTATTTGATATACCTATATTTTAATGCTTTTTATACTAACGAACGGTTATTTGGGATATACTTACAATCCAAGAAATCCCAAAAGTGGGAAAAGTGGGAAAAGTGGGAAATGTGTTTTTGAAAAGTGGGAAAATTCTCGAAAAGTGGGAAAATCGTTTTGAATGCCCAATTTTCAAAAGTGGGAAAATTTTTAGAAGGCTTGTAAAGTTCACGCATTGTTCATATATTGTTCACGCTTTGTACAACTTATTTTTGCCCTTATCTACCACAAATTCAGCAAGTTATCTTATAAAAGTGGGAAAATTTAATTATTTTTTCTAAATACACGGAGCGCAATGGTAAAAATATATTTTGAGAAATATAGAAAAATAGGCGAAAAATCTATGTTTTCAGCCCATATCTGCTTCTTAACCTATCCTCATAACTAACTGATTGTTTGATGTTTACGGCATAGCCGTATATGCTACCTACTTTATGTTTGGGGTTAGGGGTTTTTGATTTTTGGGATAAGAAAAAATTGCGGAAAAATTTTATATATAATAGCGATTTTCGCAATATTTTCCCACTTTTGACACGAGGGTATGTTGTAAAGTGCAAAAAATCAACGAGTTACAAATGTGCAAAAATTATACACGGTGTTTGGGGTATTTTCCCACTTTTCCAACCTTTGCAAAAATCTGCCCAAGGCGAGGGGTTCGGGGAATAGAAAAACCGCCTCGTTATCACAACGAAGCGGTTCTAAACAAAAACAACATAAATTTAAATAAATAAACCAACAAATCTATATAACATTAGAGAAAATATGAGTTTTCTTCCGTCTGTTTTCTTGGCCTACCTTGATAGTCTTATGATTTGCCCTTCATAAACTGATTGGCTTTCGTCATGCTATCATAGAGGTTGCCTCGTCCGTACATATCAATCTTTGCGCTGATAGGTTGCGACAATCGCTCCAGGAGCGCATTGACGGCTTGCAGGAGGGCTGCATTGCTCGCCGCACTGCTGGCTAATAGGTCGCCAGCCGCTGACGCGTCAGGCGAAAGATTACCATTGCTTGCTTGCAAGCTTGCTGCAAGGGTATCGGCTACGTTGCCATTATCAAATGCCCTGCGTGCTGAGTTTCTCCCTGAATAGTTGCTGTCATAGTTGACGAGATCCTTCAACAGTTGAGGATCGTTCATCATCATGGCATGGGTGGTTTCTCGACCAATCACGATTTCGGGACCCTTCTCTGCTACCAGGGATGGCTGTCCGTTGATGGTGGTGGCTGTAGGTTGCGACAACATCTGCACCCCACCCTGCTTAGGCGCATCGTCTTCTTTGGCCCAATATACCTCGCCGTTATCGGCGACGAAAGGCTTCAAGTCTTGAACGTTACCAGAATCATAGGTGAGCATACCTGTTACCAGCTTGGTGTTGGTGCTGCTCGTAGAAGACTTCTTCTTGCTACCGAATGCGGAGTTAAGTGCCCACTGCATCAAGCCAGTGAGGGTGCTCATTACTACTGCTGCGGCGATAGGACCAGCGATAGGGCCTAAGAACTGGAAACACTTACCGATGGCACCAGCAATAGAGAAAGTCATCTGTGTCTCTGCAAGGTCGGCATCGGCTTGCGCTTGCTCCTGGTTGCCTTGCTGCTTCAAGACGAACGTTTGGTTCATCAAGGCATCGGTGCCTTTGAGCATCGCCTGGTTAGCGATTTGAGACCCCTTGGTTTGCTCATTGTTGCCATCTTCGGTAGTCTGAACAATGTCCTTCATACCCTTGGATGTCTCCTTAGAGCGATCCTTTGCGCCTTTCTTTACCTCCTTGGTGAGTTCTTGCTGGTGTTTCTTCTCTTTCTTGAGCTGCTTCTTCTGCTCTGTATCGGTATCGGTACCATCCTTGCCTTTCTTGCCGCCTCCGGTATTGAAGCCCATGTTCATCACACCACCGATGATACTGCCACCGATGCCAGCTACGGCATCGGATAGGCTACCTCCTCCCGTGGCTGCATCGGCGATAGCTGTGCCCGTGGCATTCGCTGCACCAGTAAAGGCACCAGCGTTGTTAGATGGAGATGAATTGTTAGAAGGCTTCTTGCTTGGTGTATCAATACCAAAAGCTTCTTTATTGTAATCCTTAATAGTACCATCTGGGTTGCGCTTCTTCCACGCTCTCGGTGGCTCGCCATCTGCCAAGGAATTGCCATTCATATCTACGTATTCATTACCTACCAGGCGCACCCACATTGGATTATCAGCGGTACCCAGATTGCGCCAGTCAGCATTGATGTAAGTATTTGCATTGGCCTCTGCATCCGCACGAGCCGCATCAATAGTAGGCTGCGCATTTTTCTTGCCTCGCTTGGCACCAGCATCATTGATGGCTTTCCACATCTGTGTGTTCACATCATTGAGAGCCATGTTGCCCCAACTCTCCAACATGGATTTGAGGGCATTCTTGATAGCCTCTTGTGCGCCGCTCACGTCATTACGCATCTCGGCAAAAGCAGAGCCTACGGCTGCGCCAAAGTCCTTGATAGGTTGTACGAGTTCCTTCATCTGTGAGAGACGATTTTTCATCGAAGCAGCTACTTGGTTAGCATAGTTTAATTCCGCTTCCATACGAGACTTGTCTGCGTCTTGCAACAGACGTTTGTCTTTGGATGTCTTCTCGATAAAGGCATAGTAATCCTCGGCTGCTTGCAAGCGAAGTCTCATTAATTCTACCTCTGGGTCGGCGGTTAAGTCTGCGAGACCCAAGTTAGAAAGGAAATTTGTACGCTTTCCAAAGAGATTGATTTCGTTCTGCATTTTGCGAAGCTTCTCTTGGTTGGCAAGATTCCGCTTGTTGGTAGCCCACATCTGGTCGGAAATCTTCTTCTGCTGGTCGTAGGTCTTCTTCTGAGCCTCCGTGTATTCATCCGAATATTGAATAAGCTTGTGATAGAAAACCTGCCAATCAGCCGCATTATCGCCCAAAACGCTCTGTATGCGAAGAGCCATGCCATCAGGATCATTACCAAAGAGCATCTGCATCAACAAGTTTTGCCCTGCCTTGTTTGACACATCTACCTGGTATAGCTTGACGATTTCCTGGCGAGCCTTTTCGTACATGGCAATGATGTTAGACTTGCGCTTGTCGAAAGCCTTTTTGTCGATGGCTTCGGCGTTCGTAGGGTTGGCATACCCCATAGTGTTGAAATCGTCATACATATTTTGCTTGACAGCACCCATGTAATCATTTTCCTGTGCTACCTTACGACGGGTTTCCAACTGCTGCGCTTCCAGCTTGATACGATTTTGCTCGTTCTGCGTCGCCTTGGCGAATATCTCGGCGGTGATAGAACCCATGGAGCGATTCAATCCCTTGCCGAGAGTTTCCATCTTTGCACGCAAAGCATCTACATTGTTGGCTGTGATACCATTCAAGAGATTCTTGGATAGATTGATACCTGTAGCATCTGTTTTTTCCACCAAGTCTTTATCCATCGTCTTCTTGAATTTCTCCCAAACATTCTTCTGTCCTGCGATAGCAAGACGTACTTGAGTAAGAGCCTCTTCCATTCGCTTCTTGACAGGCTCGACGAATAAGTCTTGCTCGGTTTTATCCATACCAATAGAGACGGCATCGGCAAGCTTAGCATTAATTTGCCGCTCATAAAAGTTGCGCACATCATCCATGATAGCTTTCGCCTCGTCCTGCTTCTGCTTCAGTTCCTCACGCATAGACTTCAGACGCTCACGCTCCTCTTGCTTCTGCGCACGGATAGCGTCCTTGTCTGGAGCATCGTTTTCGAGAGTACCAGGCTCATCCTCTACCCAAGGAGTGTAGCCATCAAGATTAACAACTTGATTGAAGTAATCGTTGATTTCCTTATCCTTTGCAGTCTCACGCTTAGTTGCATTCTGATAGTGGATAAGTGAGGATAATAACTCCAACTTACCACTGCCGGCTTTAACCGTTATTCGTTGCCCTCCGATCTGATGGTTTTTATCGTTGGTTATGTAAGAATAAACACCATTCTTCGTATTGAAGCGAAAACTCCCTTCTTTTGCACCGGTCTCCCCTGCCTCTATAATCTTTTGCCATATCCAACCTGCACCTGCACCCCTATTGAACATATCCATAACGTTCTTTTGGGTAAAGCCTCCAGCGAATAATCCTAGAGAATTGAGAGCTTTTTTTATGCGATTAGCCGCATTCAGACGATCCATCTGATAAGATGGCATTACGTTTTGTTTCGCCTCCTCCCGAAGTCGGTAATACGTAGCCCTCTGAATTTCCTGCGCTAACTCTGAATAGTGCTTCTTTAAGTCGCTCACGTTCTTAATTTCAATACCAAGCTTAGAGATATACTGACGGAAATCTCGATTAAAGCGAGCTATTTGCGTATTACGCTCTGCTTGTGATACATTAAGGGCTTCGAGCGTGACCTTATAAGAATGTAATTTTCGAGTAAGAGTATCTGTTTGAGACTGTGCTTCCTTCAACTTATCCTTCCAAGCATTAGCTTTTTGACGTGCTTCTTCCTCTGCTTTCGCGGCTTCTTCTGTTGCAGTTACGTAAGACCATATTGCACCAGCAACAGTCAAAACGATACTTGCGATTGCGCCAAAGATATTAGCTTTCATTGCAGTATTAAGAGCACGTTGGGCTGTTACAGCCTCCGATATACCTTTCGCTAAACTCCCGAAGAAAGTCAACAAAGACCAGAGACCACGAGATACCGCAAAATTAACGATAGCAGGAAGTAGTCCTACAAATATCTTAGCAGACACTATCAGAGTTTGTAATGCAGCATTCAATGTTCCCTTAAATAATGGACTCTGTGTCATCCATGAGGACATTTCATACCAAGCTTCAGCTAACGACTTTACATTATTAACTCCTTCCGGATTCACAAATGCCTTTTCCCAAAGGTTGTTCGCTCTATCCAAGATACCAGCCGCACTTTCCTGCTGCATCTTATACTCATTGGTTACGGCGGATGCTTCCTCGAATGCCTCCTTTGACTCATAAAGGTGGTCTTTCAGTACATCTACGTTTTTCGACATCGTAACCATGGCGGTTACAAGTCGCTGACCGTCGGAGCCAAGGTCTTTAAAGATGCTACCCAGGGCATTCATATTACCCTTGTCGCGCATTTTTTCGAGTACCATCACGATAGCATCCATCGCATTGCCCGCTGCATACATCTGCTTGATGGTGCCCTGCTGAATACCCAAATCTTTTTCGATAAGGTTATGGTTCTTTTGCAAGGCTACAATAAATTTAGACATAGCAGTGGCACTTACTTCCGGCATCAAGAAAAGGGAGTCGGATGCAGAACCAAGGGCAAGCAACTGGTCTGTAGTAATACCTGCGGTACGAGATACACCCGTCAGTCGTTTGGCAAATTCTACGATATTGCCAGATGTGGCTGTAGATGTAGAGGACAGCTTGAACATGGCAGATCCAGTAGCAAGCATTGCCTTTTCGATACCCATCTTTGGAATGAGTCCCATCGTCTCCACCATCTTAGACAGTGCAGGCAAAGCTTCTTCGCCCATTTCCTCGCCAATGGCTACATTGATTTGGTCGGCTGCTGCCACAAACTGCTTCATACCAACTATGCCATACTTTCCCATACCAAGTTTCGCACCTTGGTAAGCAAGCTGGGCGAGTCCATCGACGGATGTACGAGTATCTATCTTAGCCAACTCGTTAGAGAGCTTGTTTACATCCTGCATCGTGAGTCCGGACACCTTACGAATATCGGTCAGAGAAGAAGAATAATCAAAATTCTTCTTGATGGCTGCGGTAACAGTGTCTTTTATTTTGTTGAATACGGAGAATAGACCTACATACGCCGTAAGGTTCTTCGCTGCTGTTTGCCATGCACCGCCTTGCTTATTCGCCGCACCAGTAACATTATCAATCTCCTTTTTAAGTTCTTTGAGAGCCTTTTGCTTATCCTTAAAATCCTTATCGCCAGTCTCGATTTTGTTTAATTCGACTTGTAACTGCTGATAGGCTTTTTTAAGTTCGTCAATAGAGGCTTTTTTGTTTTTACTTCGGGCGATAACATCGTTTACATCAACTACATCATCCTCCACCTGCTTGATTTCTTTATCCAGGGCTTGAAGCTGCTGCTTTACTTGCTTGGCTCCATCAGAAGACGGGGCAAGTTTGCCAAGTTGCTTATTAAGTTCTGCGGATGCAGCTTTTAGATCATCGAGGGATGCGGTCTTCATATTGTCCAAAATCTCGTTGAGCTTCTGGGTGCTCATGGTAGCCTGTTCAGTGTTACCCTTTAAAGCTTTCAGTCGCTCATCAATCAAGCCAAGAGCTTCTTGTATCTCTTTAATTTTTGAAGTATCGGCTATAGGAGTAACATCGAGTTGTTTTTGGAGATAGTTACGAGACCATTCCAAATCTTGCTTGGTTACATCATGAGGTGGTGCTTGCTCACCGAAATCTATCGTATTATTTCGGGCGATGATTTGCGCATTATTGTATGTATGGGCATAGCGCGTATTGGCCTGTACTTCCGCAGTACGTGCCTTTACTGTTTCTATTTCATCTGCTACACGTTTCCATTCTTCAGTATAGGGCGCAAGGGATGCCTTCATTTTCTCCAGCCAAGAAAGCATCTCTTTTAAACTCCGTTCTGACTGTGCGTTTATATCCAACAAGCGTTCACTGACATCGCCACGAGTCAAGCCACTTTGAGCTTCCTTCACTTTGCCCGTCAAAGACGCTAATCTACGCTCTGCATCTTCAATGTCTTGAGCGTATCTTTTCCATTCCTCACCGCCAACGTTTACTTGGGATTGTAGCAAACGGAGTGTGTTGATAGCCTCTCGCACCTCGCTCTCTGTGTTCTTATCCATAAAGGTGATAGTGCTTCGCGCTCTCTCTTCCGACATTGCCTGTTTCACCTCTTTCACCTTTCCTGCGAGTTTAGCAAGATTTTCTTCAGCCTGGGCTATCTCATCGCCAAGTTGCTTCCACTCGCTGCCACCCATATTAGCCTGTCCTTGCGCTTGCTTGAGCGTATTGATGGCTGTTTGGATTTCGGTTTGGGAGTAGCCTTTCATCGTATTGGTCGATGAAAGAATCTGTCTTGATGATGCAAGCTGTTGTTTGAATTGAGCTTGCTGCTGCGCCTGGCGTTTGGCATCTGTTTCTGCACGAATACCTGCGTTACGTCGCTCCTGCTCGGCTTGCAACTGCTGCATCAGTTGCAATTCGTTTTTGTATTCCGAAGTGCCGCGTCTCGTAACATCTATCTTTTCTTGCTGCTGACGAATAGCCTTAGAAAGCCACTGGTTACTCTGATTGCTAAGGTCGGCCAAGCCTTCACGTATCTTGACATACTGCCCCTCTAAGATACGCACTTGGTCGCCCACAGTACGCATCATCTCACGTAAAGCATTAGCCTGTCCTAATTCTGCCTCACTCAATCCCTCAATCTGACGTTTGCCATCACCAAGAGCCTTGCGAAGGTTCTTGAGCGAAGTGTTGGCAAGATTATTGACCGCCGTTTGCAGACGCTCGCTTGCCTCGATGTCCTTCACCTGTGCAGTGGAAAGGAGGTCATACTGGGTCTTGCACTCCTTCAGATGGGTAAGAAGAGCCTTGTAGGGTTCGGTGTTCTTCGGACCCTCCCAATTCTTTATCTTATCTTGCGTGGCTTCCATCTCATCCTTGATCTTGGCAGCGGCATCGTGCAAGTTGTTGAGCACCTGCATCGGCTGCTTACCATTCAGGGTGATTATCGCCTCGGTTTTTTGTGTTGCCATTTCTGTTAATGTTTAATGTTTAGTGTTTTGTGTTTTTGTTGCGCAATCGCTTGTTGGAGATGAGTGAGCGATGGGAAATGGAAACTACTCGGTAGATGTTTCCAGTGCATTCATTATCTGCAACAAGCCTTGGTAGCCGTAGTAATCGGCAAGATGATTCTCGTATCGCTGCTTTAGTCGGCGCACCGTTCGCATGATGGCAGGACGATGAGACTTACCCGCCCTACGATTCCACTTGCTGATATATCGGCTATTGAACTTGGCTCGTTTCGAGCGGTCCACCTTGTCGGCTGTGATATGAGCGGCTGGGTCTTTTGGATCTCCCGTTAAACCTACACCAATATCCACATATCGCAGATAGTCATTGTAGCGAATACCTACCATCAGCTCGCCCGATTCTTCGTCTGCCTGATATATGTGTCCCTCGAAAGATTTCGCTCCCTCACCAGTAGAATACCACATACCATGATCCTTGCGATATTGATTGATTTTCTCGTAGCCTGGATAGACTTCAACCGGATAAACCTTTTGGGTCATTAACGCTACCTCAATATCCATGATGGCTTGTTTTAGATACAAGCCTGCCACTTGCCTTAGCGGAGCAAAGGGTGATTTGATAGGAGTTGTTCTGATAGGCATGGCTTATCCCTCCTTTCCGCTTTCGGTTGTCGCTCCATCACCCGATGAAGGGTTGTCGGTATCGTCTTTTTCGGATGGTGCAGGAATATTATACTTCTGTTCCTTCTCGCACTGAAAACTATAGAGCGGACGAATGGTCTGCCAATAGCAATCTGCCAATAGCCATGACGGGCCACGGAAGAGTGGATTTACACCGTAGGCAAAACTCTCGATGTCGATGGCGGATAGCTCCATGCCCAACTTAGGTTCTTCCTGCTTGAAGTTTTCTCCCGTGATAGGACAGATACCTGTACGTCGCAACTGGGTAAGATAAGAGGCGAGGTCTTCGCAATATTCCATCAGGTCGTCGGATGCCTGCTGCAACTTGCTGCCATCGTATCTGCCCAAGGTGGTGGATGAATCTTTGAGTTTGGTAAGGAAACAAACTTGATAAGTTACCAAGGCTTGTTTATCTGATTTCAACTCGCCAGAGTTTACTACTCGATAGAGCATACAAGGAGAGTGAATGATGTTGGCATTGCGAGAGAAAATGTTTTCTTCGTCGATGTCACGTATCTTGAAGAAACTCTTCTCTTCCAGTTTCTTGCTCAATGGGTCGTGAGACAAGGGCTTGTAGATTTCTGCCCAGTGCTCCAAAACGTCTGATATTGTCATAATTCAATGGATTATTAACACATTATTAACTTATTCCGTACCGAAATTAAGGGTTGTTGGTATCTCCCGATTTATCTGCATCATCTTCATCTTCATTTGATGCAGATAAATCGGGAGATGGTGCAGAATCGTTGTCGGGCGATGGGGATTTCCTGTCAGAAGAAACATTGCTTCTTTCGTTCTCCTCTATCTCGGAATTGCTTTTATGCCCGTAAGGGTCTTTGCCTTTGATTTCCTCTTCCTCTTCTATCAAGTCTTTCATCTTGACATTGAAATGCCGTTCCGTCTTATCAGCCACAATCTTCTGCATCACTTTTGCCCAGGCTGCACCATTGCAGGTACTCTCGTTTTCGAGAACGCTGATAAACTGGACGCTGCAATAGATGGCAGCGAGATAGTTGGCGAGGTGAAGAGGATTCATGTAGTCGAGTATCACGGTATCGATGAGTGTGGCAAGGAATATCGCCATGATGAGCACCGAGAAATCTTGCACCATCTTTGCCATCTTCTTCGATTTCAGCTTGCCATCTATCTTACATCGAGGGTCTTTCTTGATGGCTTCTCGATAGCGGCTGTAGATGCGTCGGTTCAATCGCCAGGCTGTATAGCAATCCAGGAGGAGAGCGAAGGCGCATACGGCGATGTAATTGATGGAAGGTTCGATGTAGCACCAGATAATGCCGATGATGGCTGCCAGGAACCTTGTGACATAAGGAATGATAGTTTGCATTGTCTTTTCTTTGTTATATAATAAATGTATGTTATCCTGAGTCTCAGTTTCTCGTTTTGCGATGATGAAACCAAAAATCTAAGGCAAAGGTAATGGTTTTGTTCTGATTGGTGGGGACAAAGACCATTAGCTTTGTCCCTACCGTTTATGGGGAATTTTATAATTTTGTAGGCGAAGTAATAAACATTGTTGAACTAATAATATAAAAAGGTATGCAAACAAACGTAACCTTGGAGGAAGCCTTGCAGCGTGCCTCCCGACCTTTGCAGAAAAAGATAATGCATTCCGTGGAGTTGTTGAGGAAAGCGGAAAAGATTGCGCTTTCCTACGATAAGACGGATGGCTTCTATCTCGCTTTCAGCGGAGGCAAGGATAGCCAGGCTCTTCTACATATAGCGCAAATTGGGGGGGTGAAATTCAAACCTCACATGAACCTCACGAGCGTGGACCCACCCGAAGTTATTCGTTTCGTGAAGCGAAATTACCCCGAAGTGGAATTGATAAAGCCAAAGGATTCTATCTATAATATCGCCATTAAGCGCAAGATTCTCCCTACGATGAGAGTAAGATGGTGTTGTGCGGAATACAAGGAGAATGCCGGTGCAGGAAAAGTTACTTTGATAGGCATTCGTCATGCAGAGAGTTCTCGTAGAGCCAAACGCAACGAAGTAGAGATTTCTTCCCGAAAGTTTAGTGGCTCGCTCGAAGAATTGGAAGAGTACCGACATGAACAACGAGTAAAACGTGCCAAGAAAAAATCGCAAAAGGATGGCATCAATATCATGAATGCCGACCAAGAGCAAACATTGGGCTGCATCCATGGAAAAGAATCCCTGCTTATCTCTCCTATCATCCATTGGACGGAGAAAGATGTTTGGGAGTTTCTGAACGGCGTAGTGCAAGTGCCGCATTGCGAACTATACGATGAGGGCTGGCATCGTATCGGCTGCATCGGTTGCCCGATGTCAAACAAGAAACATCATTTGATGGAAGAGAAACGTTGGCCTCACGTAAAGCGCAACTGGATTAAGGCTATCAAAGCCATCAGAAATGGGGGGGGTATTCAAAGGAGAATATATTTGGTGGAATATCCAAGCGAACCCAAGAATGTGGGGGGGGTGGTCGGAAGTCCAAACCCAAGGTACGTTATCAACAGAGAATGGTTACAACGACCAGAACAATGGCTACGAGTTCCGAGCCAACAACCAAGGCTTCTACATCAACGACAAGGTTATGCAAGCCTTTCGACCATTTTCGGGTTTTCTGAAAGCTCCTCGCCTGACCGCTTGACTGAGGAGCAAGAAAATGAAATAGCGGAAAACATCTATGATTGGTGGATTTCGGGCATCGGCTACCGAGAATGGTATGCCAAGAAGTTCCTTCAACAAAAGATAGATTTCGATTTCTCGGAAGAGAAAGAGGACGATACATAACATACACAAACACTATAAGACAATGATACAAACATGAGTCAACTGACACAAAACACCCTTGCCCGCATCGACAAGTGGCTATCCAACGGGGTAAGCCTGGAAACGATGTTCCCCAAGCTGGAGCAACGCTACCGGATGCAGCTCTGCAAGGAGTTTTATACCCGATGGGTGCAAAACAAGGACATAGACCCTCGCACCACCTGCCGCAACATCGCACGACGTGACTACGAGATGCTCTTGAACCAAGCAGGACAGGGCAACCAGGAGGCACAGGCGATGGTGATGGCTCTGCATATCGACATCGACGAGAATGGCGACATTAAGCCTCGCACCATCACCGAACTCAACAATGATGTGGCTGTCTGCAACCATATCATTCGCTTCTTCACTACCGACGAGAGTCCCCGACACAAGCAGATGTATATCTCTTCCGCCGAATGGCTCATTCGCACTGGCAAGATGCAGAACAACGACCGCTCTGTTTCCAAGGGCATGGATGCCTTGGCGAATATCTACGGTAACTTCCAGGAGGAGAAGGATGCCACCGAGGAGATGCCGGACATGAGCCGCATTGCCATTACGCAAGACGTGAGCATCGTGAAGCACGACCGCGTGAACTATACCGATGAGTACAAGCGCAAGATGGCTCGCAAGTATGGTCTTACGCAAAAGGATATGCAGGAGATAGCCGAGGAAGAGAACCTTCATTCCGTAGGCGATGGCAAGGTGCCGGACTATATGGAGTATATGGAGGAGATGATGGACGATAAGGAGAAAGGAGGTAATGGCGATGAGGAGCAAAAAGAGCAACCATTACCATAATAAGATTCCGCCGTTCCGTCCCGATCCTGAACACTGGACTCGTAAAGGCCCGCATGGGTGGAAGGCGAAGGTGGCTTATGAGACGGAGGACGATGCCTGCGAATACTTGCAGTTGCACCCTAAGATTGTGGCGCAAGGGTATCGGGCATACCAGTGCAAGGTTTGCCAGAAATGGCATATCGGGCACTTCGCCGAGTAATGGTTTTCTTGGCACGGATTACACGGATTACACGGATTTTTTAAACAGAACGTACATTAACATTTAAAGACAACAAAAAGGTAAGATATGAAATACGGATTGCCCTACAAGGGTAGTAAAAACAAACTGGCGGAGCGCATCGTGCATCTGCTGCCTAAGCGTACCCACCTCATAGATTTGTTTTGTGGTGGATGCGCCGTGACTCATGCCGCCTTGCTGATGAAGAAATACGAGCATATTCACATTAATGATGTAAACTGGATGTGCCCTACCCTCTTTCTCGATGCCTTGGCTGGCAAGTATAATAATGAGACACGATGGATAAGTCGTGAAGATTTCTTTCGATTGAAAGATACCGACCCTTATGTGGCGGTGGTTTGGTCGTTTGGCAACAATATGCGAGATTACCTTTACTCCAAGGAGATTGAGCCACTGAAGAAAGCTATCCACTATGCGATGTTCTTCAGTGACTACTCGCTTGGTAAGGAGTTAGGGCATGACTTGTCTTTTATCGACCCTATCAAGGATATGCAGAAAAGATACTTAGCGATTAAACACTATTTCAACCGCTTGGGTCATTTCCAGCAACAATCTTATGAGGGGGGGGTACGATGCAAGCAGAGCATTACGCTCGGACAGTTCGCCTATCCACAATTCGGGGGGGGTACCAACAGCGGATGCAGTCAGCCGAGAGTGCAGAGAGATTCAATTTCAATCTTGGAATATGGGGGGGGCGAGACTCTTACAGATTGGAGACAGCGGAAAGACAACTCAGTCGAGCTGTTTTCAAAAAAAAAAAAAATACAAAAGACCCAGCGAACTGCAACACAACGAGTGCAGAAACAGCCTTACATCGCTTGCAATACCGAGAGCGGCAACACGCCCTACATCACCTCAATTCGGGGGGGGCGATTTTTACCGATTACAAGCAGTGTGCTTGATTACACCGATGTGGAGATACCGAATGATAGCGTGATTTATTGCGATATTCCATACGAGAACACCAACGTATATAACAAGGAGCAAGGAGGTAGTAACTTCGATTACGAACGTTTCTATGATTGGGCTTGCAGTCAGACGGAGCCTGTCTTTATCTCTTCTTATCAAATGCCGACAGACCGTTTCGATTGTATCACGGAGTTTTCTCATCGCTCTACCCTTTCGGCTACAGCCAACAACCTCGTAACCGAGCGCATTTTTGTACCCAAAGGTCAGAAGGAGCGAGGCAACACCCCAAAGCAATTATCACTCTTCGACGACATATAAAACTTTCAGAATAACGATTCAGAATAACAAATTCAGGATAACACTTAATATTTAACATTGCAAGACTCAAATGCTACAACCACATCAAATATATCTCAACAAGTTCCAGCAGCAGTCGCTCTACATGGCTGCCAAGGACGAGCGAGTTATCGCTGCCCGCCGTCTGGGTAAGACCGACGGATTGGTGGCTCCCTACGTTTGGATGGCATCAAACTCGATGCCTGGTATGCTGGGAGCCTGGGTAGCGGTGTCTCGCCAACAGGGTTTCGGCAAGACCATCCCTGGTACCATGTCGGCGATGGAGCGAATGTTTGGCTTCACCCAAGGCGTTCACTTCGGCTGGGGGCGACCACCCAAACACGTTAAGGAAAGTATCTTCAAGCCGAAGAGCTACGATAATATCATCTGGTTTGCCAATGGCGCACAATGGGTGCTGATTTCCCTCTCGCAGACCGCTTCCGCCAACTCTTATACTTTCTCGGCGATGGTAGGCGACGAGGCGCGATTCTTCCCTTATAAGAAAGTAACCGATGAGTTGATGCCTGCCCTATCCGGTCAGACTCACCCTTTGGGCAACATCGCATTCACCGATTACAACCCGCTCTACAAATCCACCCGATTCCTCAGCGATGCCTCGCTCACCACCAAGGGCAGTTGGCTGGAACGAGAGGAAGAGAAGCTTGACCTCACGGTGGAGACGGGCATGTTCAAAGGCAAGACTTACCGATGGGTGCAGGAGCAACTGGAAGAATATGCCGACAAGATTATCTTTTACAACGACCTGTTTTATAATGCCAAGAAGACCGGGCACACGCCTCGTGTGGTGCAACCAGAGCAAAGGCAGATATATCGTGCCGTGGCTCTCAAGATGATTCGCCATGAGGGACAGTTTAAGATTCTGCCGAACCATGGTGATAAGCTTACCAAGAATATGGTGGATATGGCGGTAAATTACAAGCTCGTCTCTGCCGAGGATGCGGAGTGCATCTTCGATTACGAGTATCTAATGACTCCCGACCAATACTTTGAGATGCAGATGTTCGACCGTTCCAAGAAGTTCCACGATGGATATTTGAGGGAGCTACGCCGTGTCGCCTTCCTGGTTCGCCGTGCCTCTACCCTCGATAATGTGGACGTTTTGGGTGAGAGTTACATCCGCCAAATGAAAAGAGATTTGCCTGCGGCGACCTTCGCTATTTCAATTCTGAACGTGAAAATCAAGAAGTCGAACGATGGCTTTTATTCCAACCTCGACATCGAGCACGTACATGGTTACATACCCGACGAGATAGACCCTCTATCCAATGCCAACTTCAAGACCACCAAGGCTACGGGCATCATCGACGGCAAGAAAGTAACCGCCGAAAGTTATCAGCCCGACTTCCAGGAGTTGGCTGAAAGAAACGATTGCCGCATGGATGCCGACTGCATCATGGACTTGCCTCTCTACATAGCCCTCGATTACAATGCCAATATCAATACGCTCGTGGTAGGGGAAGTATATGAGCGAGACGGCGTGCAGGCAGTGAATGTTATCAAGAGTTTTTATGTGAAGAATGAGCGAAAACTTCGGGAGCTGATTTCCGATTTCTCTCATTATTACGCACCAAAGCGAGCCATCAACCGAGACGTGACGTATTTCTACGATGCCACGGCAAAGCAGGGTGCCAGTTACGCCTTGACCGATGAGCGTTTCTACATGGCGGTAATAAAAGAGTTGGAGCGCAATGGTTGGAACGTGGTTGCGATAGATATGGGTGTGCCGGAGAAGCACGAGATTAAGCATCGCATCATCAACGATGCCTTGGCTGGTATCGAATATCCTGCCATCCGTATCAATCAAACGCAAAATCCAGACCTCATCATCGCCCTCCAACTTTGCGAGGTGAGTATCGGCTACCAGGGCTTCCGTAAGGATAAAAGTCAGGAGAAGAAAGCCGAGACGGAGGATAACTTGCCATTGCAGCAGAGAACGGATTTCACCGATGCCTTCGATAGCCTCTTCCTTGGCTGCAAGTATTGGCGAGGAAATATCGGTTGGTTTGTGTTGCCGGATGGAAGGAATGTGTAACTTTTTAAAAAGATAGAAAGATATGTATATTTCAATTTTAGATTACAGTAGTGGAACTGTCACAATTATCAACGACGAGGATAATGCGACTAAGAATTTGCAGAATGACGATATAGAAGCTATCCTATATGCCTTAGGATTTAAGGATTCCCAAATCAGCTATATGGTGACAGAGGATGATCCGATGGAAGACGCGTATGGCTACGTTACGCTAAACGAGTTGGCCGAGGATGCTGATGAAGACATCATAGAGTGGATAAACCGTCAAATCAATGTTTCTGCCGAGAGTGAAGAAACCGATGGGGATAACATTTCAAATAACAATAATAATATGGATAACAAAAAAGATTGGGTAGGCGGGACTGCTTCCGTCTTTAAAACATTAGGCGCAAGTAATCATACCGATACCGACCGCCAGCGTGAAGACTATTATGCCACGGAGCCTGCGGCTACGGAGTGGCTATGCAAGATTGAGAAATTCGATGGTCCGATATTGGAGCCATCGTGCGGCGAGGGTCATATCAGTAAGGTCTTGCTGAAGAATGGCTACGAGGTAGAGAGTCGAGACTTGGTAGATAGAGGTTACGGCGATGGAGGCATAGACTTCTTGGCGATAGACAACCTCTCGTGGAACGGCGATATTGTTACCAATCCGCCATACAAATATGCCAAAGAGTTTGTAGAGAAGTCTTTGGCGATTATTCCAGATGGGCATAAGGTAGCGATGTTTTTGAAGCTTACTTTCTTAGAGGGTAAGGGTAGAAGACATCTGTTTAACACTACCCCCCCCTCAAGGGTTTGGGTATCAAGCAGCCGCTTGAAATGTGCGCCTAATGGCGACTTCAACGCTTTGCAGGGTAGTGCAGCCGCTTACGCTTGGTTCGTATGGGAGAAAGGTTACAAGGGCGACACCATTGTGAAATGGTTCAACTGATAGCCACCATTTTGCCGACGTTAGCAAAATGAAATTAGGCTATCATTTCCCATCATTGGGAAAATGATAGAGAAATGCGAAGGGCAGAACGTTATCACAACGTCCTGCCCTTCTTGTTTTTGATAATTAACCTTTCAAACAATTAGAGATTTTTTCTCCGCCGAGAAAAACATACAGTACAAAATGAAGAATCATCTTTTTGCTTTCTTACTTATTATTCTCTACAACTCTACGAACACGCATAGCTGCTGCCCTTGGCTTGTAAGGGCATTGGCGAGCCTACCCCCCCCCGATTGTTCTACTTCGACGTATCGCCGACGTAGGATAGGCGAGGTCGCAAACGCCACCCACGGGACAATCGGTATAACCCTGTTCCGTGGCTTGGCGAATGCGAAGGAAGGTATCGCCCGATGCGGCATCGCTCACCATCTGAAGGAATGGCAACGATGTGTCGTATATTCTATATAATGTACCATCTGGATAGAAGCCGTATCGCTTGCCATTCTTGACGATGGTACCTCGCTTGTATTGTGGCATTGTCTTTTTACTCTTTTACTTTTTTACCTTTTTGCCTTTTTACTCTTACAAAGGTTCATTACATTTCAACTCGTTCACCAACTGCATATAGTCATCGTGCAGGTAGGCTGGTATCTGTCTGTATAATCGCTCATCGAAGAAACTCTTCTTCAGTACCACCTCGGTTTCTGGTGTGGCTCTCGAAGCTGCCACCAAGTACTGCAAGAACTCTATCAACTCATCAGGCTCGTACCTATCCTTCTTGAATGGCGACTGCAAGCCCAGGCGTATCTCGTCGGTCTCGCCCATCACATCCATCAATACGTCCTTAGCACGACAGAACTTAACGATAGGCTCCATGGAAACAAAGGTCTTATAGCCCAAGGCTCTCACTCGTTCCAGGGCATTGATGCGCTCGGCTGTAGATGGAGCCTTACCCTCCATCTCGTCCATGCCTGTGATGGTGAAGCCGATGGTAAGGAGGTTGCTACTCCTCATGCTTGTTGTATATATCTCGCTATCTTCATCATCAAGCCAAGCGGTGTTCTTGGTAAGAATGGTAACAGGAATCTTGAAATAATATATCAGCAGTGTCAGAGCCTTGGTGGTGACAGCAGTGGTGCTTGGCTCGAAAGGATCACACTTGAACGACAGAAATATTCCTTCCTTGCGAAGTCTTTCTAAGCCTATCTTGTTTACGTCCTTCTCGAAAATCTGAGCGAGAGCCTCGTAAATAGACTCTTGCTCCATCCAATCCCAGTGCTTCTTAATCTGATTACTGGTTAGCTGGTTAGTCTTGACGTAGGAACGTACCAACTTTTCTTTCAATTCCTTGATAGGTGCCGCCAGCTTTGGCTCATCGCCAAAGGCATGACTCAACACGCCTCTTCGGTTATAACAATACTCACACCCATTGCTGCAACCATTGCATAGGTTTATCGCCCACTTGGCATATTCGCCTGCTGGTCCCTTGGGCTGATAAATGAGGGTGCCATTAATAGGCTGTTTATTCTTTGCAGTTATATCTTGATGATTTTGCTCCATAGCTATATGAATTTACACGAATCAATATAAGTTTCTGAACTCTTCTTTGTCGAACGACCAAGGAAACTCTATCAGTAGGTTCGACAGCCTCCAATCCTCCATGGCTTTTTTCTGTACATCGAAATCCTTGCCGGGATAGGTGGCAGTGATGTTATCCACCGTAGCTTTCCTTGGTGTGATACGGAAGGGGATTTTACTCCCCTTTACCGTAACGATGTAAATAGTGGCTTTCTTCATTGTGCCAACACTTTAGAAAGCATCTTTGATGTCGCACCCTGCCACGGCTTTGTATTCTGCTTTCAGGAAGGCGACTTGCTGCCTTAGTTTCTTAATTTGCTCATCGGGCGCATTGCGCTCCATGATGTTCACTCGGTTGCGCCAGTTGTAATAAAACTTGTCGCAAAGCTTCAGTTCCTCGTCGGTGTACTTGTTGTCATGCAACATCGGCGGCTTCTTGATTTCGTTCAATCTGCCGTCCTCCATCAACACTATCAAGCCAGCGTAAGGGGGAATGTGCGGAAGTACTTTTCCACTAAGGTACCATGGTACGCAATAGGAAAAGTAGTTGGGTCGGCGTGCCTTGCTATTTGTAGGCGACTGTGCCTTGATGAAGACGTTCCAGCCTCCCTTGGTTGGCTCGATGTGGTAGCCAGGGTAGTCTTCGTACTTTTCGAGTGCATCGGCATCGGTCTCACGGCGAAGGAACGTAGAATTGTACCACTTGCCTGTGCGCAACAACTCGTGCTTCTGCCACTTGGAAGTGAAGTCCTTCTCGAAGTCGGCAAAGGAAATCTTGCATTCCATCTCATACCAATACCCGCTGCGGGTCTTGATGAGCATATCGCTCTCCCAGCCGAAAACGTATAGGTTCTCGGCGATGTACTTCGGGTTGCTCTTGTAGGTACGTAAGTGCTGCTGCAAGAGGAGTTCCGATACGTCGTCCTTGGCGATGAGAGGGGGTGAAGTTCGTTTTATCATAACTCTATAAATCCTTTAATCAAAAATTAATACTTCTTGCGCTTATCCTCTTTTAGCTCCAGACATTGAAAATTATAGAAAGTATCCATGCGCTGACGATAATTTGGACTATTCAAAAGAGCAAAATAGAGATAGGCGTACATCATACTCTTTAAGTCTGAGATATTCCTATTCGGTGCAAGACTTAGATAACCATTTACCGATATGCCTCCAGCGTGAATTTGATAAGATGTACCATCGAGCTGATGATGATACAAGGTGTAACCCTTTTTATCGCATAAGTCTTGCAAAGCCTGCTTCCAGGAACAATATGTTTCATCATATTGTGGGCTATCATCCAAATACACGTCGATAACATTTAGGTCTAACCGCGCTGCCTTTTTGTTTAGCTCTGCGATGATGTGTTCGTCTCTTATGATATGGAAACAATTCAAGTCATAAGGAAGAAAAGAGAACTCTTCATTAAGCAATCTACCGCATGGACCGTAATCCTTATTATAACCATCACGACAAGCTCGGCAATCACAAGAACTGCATCCGTAAGCCAAATGGGTAGGCTTCATCCATTGCAGCGGCTTCTTGTTCCATGGCTGCATGATGTAGGCTATCATGCTTGTCTCGGTATCAAGCAATACGATATAGCCCGCTATCAAAAATTTTATTCGTTTTATCATAACTCTATAAATCCTTTTAACATTAAATTAATTATCCATAAATATCGGCAATCTGCGCCACACACCGCCGTTAGGCTGAAACTCTTGCTGAAACTTGCGCTGCTCTATCTTGTATTGCTTACAAAGGTTACTTTGGGCATAACACGCATTTTCGAGATGCAAGCTTTTGATAAATTCATCATCGTTGGTTTGCTTTCCAAAATAATCGATAAGGATAAATCTATTCTCTGGAATATCCTTCATGTAGCCACAAAACGTACGATTGCTGAATAAATCACGAATGCAATATTCATCGAAGTAGCCCTTTGGGGAAAAATTGATGCCATCCACCAGTATAGCGAACTCTTTTGACATCCAATAGTCTTTAGTGAGATACATCGCTGCACCGGATGTATAAACGTATAATCGACGAATATTTTTGTATTGATGACGCAAACTGCGAAGAAACCCTAACAAGCCTTTCATCGCAAAAGGCTCTCCACCTGTTATCATGACGGTATCGGCTTGCTTCAACTCTTCGACTGCCACCACGGGTACGGAAGTCAGGTCGTACTGGAGATTGCAGCAGTCGCGGCACTTGTTAGTGCATTTTAAGTTTACCATCAGATGAATATGGGTTTTATCGGCTCCTATTTCGTCTTTGTAAATTCTTTTATGATTTTCCATAATCCTACAAATATTGTTTTGAAAAAATACTTTAACGGCGCGAAAGGGTTACGTATCTCCGTAAGCTTGCCTGCATCGAAAATGGCTCCATTCGTCATAGCAATTTTGAGGTGCTTCGCCTTTACAAAACGAAAACTTTTATATCGCTCTATAAGTCCATTGCGTAATACGATATTATGATTAGGGGTAAAAGATGCAATACAGCCAGTGTAATCCTCAAAACCTACAATGAAATATTTGCAATCTTTCGTGAAACCCACTAAAAACGCACCTATGTAGCAATCTTTATATATTACTTCGCAACCACAAAAACGCTGAAAGATTTCAACTGGATAATAAAGACTTTTATAGCACATTATTTTTGAATCTTATTACATACATATACTTATCCAGCCACTCGTCAGGGCACATGCCTGACTTGGGCTTATCGACGGTGATGTCGTCTATCTCCTTGATGATGCAAGGCTCGTTGTCCTTGGGATAACCGAGAACGAAGCGAACTTTCTTGAATGGCTTCAGCTTGCGCTCCCATCTATCTTTCTTTTCCTCTTCCGTAGAATAGGGACCGCCACAAAGGTAGCCAAGCATGAAGTAATCTTGCTTGCATCGAGACTTCACCACTCTGATTACATCCTCTCGATTGTAGGCTTCATCGGAAAGGAGTCGCCTGGTCCAATAGAGAGAGATTTCCCGATACTCCTCCGTCTTCTCGCCACTGGCTACCTTCTGGTACCATTCATCGGTGAGATGGAGGGTCAAAATTTCTTCTTCTTCCATAGACTTCTTGTTGTTTGTTTATTTAACTTGTTGTTTATTTATTTTTCCTATTGATTCGTTAGTTAAGCGAATTATTATTTATCTTTCGGGTAAAACGGATCGCTGTACTTTACTAATAACTGCGCCGTCTTGTATATGTTTATCAAATCCCTTATCGTTAGGATGACTGTTGCGCCTTGGCGAAGAGGTGGAAGTTTGCTTATTCTTTGTTCCAATCTATCTTTTGCATTTCGTAGTCCTTAAACTCATAACCTACCTGACGGAGAATGTCGTCCAATTCCGCCACCTCTTTCTTTGTCGCCATGGCAAAAACGTAGTCAGCAAGCGGCGGAGTATTGTAATATGGAGCGATGATGTTGGCGAAATTAGCCGTTCGTTCGCTGCAAAGATGCTCGCATTTATCGTCAATTACATAAAGCATACGACCGTAAAGTGCTCTCGTCAACATGAAATGGAATATAATATCATCCTTGTCTTCGCTGCACAAGTTGACTCTGACACAAACATAACCAAAAACGTCTGGGTCTTGCTGACCGCGAGCTTTTTTGTGTATTATCTTATAGATTCTATCCTCTTCCAAGTCTCGCATCGGAATATACAGATGGTTGTCTATGTCCGGATATTCCTTTGGCTTTACTCGGTACTTATAGTTCTCGGTATCAATCTCGCACTCCGTAGGGTCGAAGTCGAACCAAGACTTATCTTCCAACAAGCGATATTCTACAGGCTTACCGTCTTTGATAGCTTGCAATACGCGAATCAAGCCATCGACATCTACTAAACAATTCTTATCCATAACTCTATAAATCCTTTTTCTTGTTACTAAAAGTTCTATTATTATCTCTTGCGCTTGCCACGCTTATTTCTCTTCCTGCCTCTCATAGCCTTGCCAAACTCATCGACGGATGAAAGTCTTTCGGATAGCCTCTGCAAATCGTCCTGCAAATGAGAAATGACTGGATTGGGATAATAAGGATGAGAAAGCTCATATTCTCTATCTTGCATCATTTTTCAGTTTTTGTCTTTTAAAGTTTCAAATAAAGAGAAAGCCTCCAATATTTTACCGCTTTATCTGGAGGCTCCCATGTTCGGGTGCATGATGGTTTCGATGATACAAACAGACGGGCGTCAAAATTACATCGACTTCTTATGTCCTATAGGTTGGCTAAAATAATATCAACTCTTTATCCCTTTCGGGTCTTTCGTCACGATTCGAGAGATATTCTACTGATTATCCCTCATTATCATCACCTTCGCCTGATGGAGTGCCGGTAGATGAAGAACCGCTGCCCTGCGAAGGCTTGCCGCCCTGCTGGGTATTGTCGCCATCGGATGAAGGCTCATCGCCCTCGCCGTCCTTGGTCCATGAAGTCTTGGCAGTCTGCACGGCTGCGTTCACCTCCTGGCTTGGATAGAAGGCTACGCCAATTTTGTGCTCTACAAGCTTCTGCTCGTCGGCAGTCTCAGTCCACGCACCAGAGCAAGAGAAACCGATGGTACCAATGCCCTTCAGCTCCACGGTCTGACCGTTGGTAAGTGCCTCGCTTACGGCATCAAGTGCCAGCTCGAAAGCCATGCGAAGCTCAGCTTTGTGCATGGTGGTGTTCTTACTTGCAGACTCGATGATGGTGTCCATGTCTGCCTTACCGTTGGACTTGACGGTGGTTCTGTAACCCATCTTCTTGGTAGAAGGGTTGATAGCTTTCGATTTAGAAAGCTTTAAAGTTAGTTTACTCATAATGAAAATCTGTTTTTAATGAGTCAAACATATATGGTACCTACCCAAGCAAGAAGCACTCCGATACCCAAGGCATAGAAATACCTATTCCTATGAGATAGGAATACCTATTCCTATGTAGGAGGAATAGTAGTTCCTATCACGAGGGTATCGGGATGGTCTGTTTATCGGATACCTATTGCAAAGATACAAAAAGTATTTTTATCGGTGTGGACAAACCCTGTCGCTCACTATATTGAAATCTTTTTCGTTATCTGCGGAAACGATTCCTTTAGTTTACTAAGGGGAGAACTTTCATCGTGCCCCATAGACACGTTTCTTCTCGCCTCCATCTGCTGGATGATGTTCTCGATGGTCTTGCCTGGATAGTCCTTGGCTACCTCTCGAAGAATGGCGAGCTGCTTGGTGAACAGCATTGCGTTTATTACATTATTCATTGTTGGCTTTGTTTTTATTTGGATATTGTTATATCAGTTTTATATCATATCCCGTCCTCCTCTTCGTGAAAGATGATGCGGTCGGCGGGAGTGATAGGCTCGTTCTTCGATGGGTGCTTGGTACCATCCTCCATGCGCTCCTCTCTTTCCGTATGCTCTCGCTCTTCGTCCCTGCCTATCTTGGAGAAGCCTACCAGACTGCAAGCCCCCGCGAGGATCAGGAAGAGGACGGCAATGATGAGACAGGCTAAAAATATTTCTCTCATCGCCTAACCCTCCTTTCCTTGGTTGTCCGATGGAGTGAGCACGCTCTTCACATCCTCGTACATCGCCATTTCCAACTTGCCTGGCTCATCACTCTCGTCGAAGGAGTAATGACCCACTGCCAATAGCTGTCCGTTCTCCTGGGTAGCGTCTGCCTCGCTCTTAGCAGTGGCACGGATTACCATGATGTCGAACTCCTTGATAAGTCCTTTCAGCTTGCGAGGGTCGATGGTGTGCATATCGCTTCGGGCGTTGAGACGGATGCGCTGAATGTCGGTCTGCGACAATACCCTGCCCACATCCTTGTCGGCATCACGCACAGCCTGGGCTTCGATGTCGATGCGCTGCTGCTCGTAGGCTTGCTGCAGCAGTTGATAGTTTTGCCATTGTGCTGCGTGCTCCAGGAATCGGCGGAATCCTTGCTCGCCTTGTGCCAACTCTACGATGGCAAGCTGCTCCTCTATCAAGAGAATCTTGTCTTTCTCCTGCCAGTGGAGCAAGCCACGGCGATTGAACTCATTCACGATGGCGAAGGCAGTGGAGAGATTTCTTAGCTCTCGAAGCTGCCTCTTGTTTTTCTTTCTTCTGAATGGCCACATAATTTCCTTTGTTTTTATATTGTTATTGTTGTATGTAAATTCTTTTATTCATACCCGATGATGATTAAGAAGTCCTTGGCGATGGAAGAGATGGCATTGCTAACTCCACCCCCCCGTATTTCCAGCCTTTGCTCATGCTTGGAATGATACCAATCTCCATCGCTTCTGCCACGGCTTGCGCACGTCCTTACTTGTAACATACTCCTATCAAGTTATCGGTTGTGAGAAACGTACCGATGCACTGCATCGTCTCGTGGGCAAAGATGAGCGGGACTTGCTTGTCTCGGAAATCATTCCTGCCCGTGAGCTTGCGCACCTGCTTGGCGTGCTCGGTTCTGGCTTCTCTTATCAGAAATATTCTGTGCATAATAAATTGTCTTTTGTCACAGTGGAAATCGTGTTGCTCCACGGCTCACGACTCATCCTGTGATATTTGTCTTGATACTTGCACCCCCCCCGTATCTCCGTAAAGACGGCGGAAGGCTTTTGCCTCTTCCGTGCGGTAGTGGGTAAGGATGGCTCTGCGCTCACTCATAGATTAACAGAAGCATAGTATGTTGACCATGGTTGTCGTAGAGGCCGCCCCAGCCATCGTATCTGGAAGAGAGTGCCGTGGAATACCTCCCCCGAAAACTTATCGTGTCACCTCGCTTCACGAAAGGTCTTGTCTTATTCATAACTTACTAATATTGCTTGTGCTTTAACCTTAGACGTTGTATTAGGGATGATATTAGCGAATCCCTCCTTGTGATAATGCGCAGTAATCGCCCCACCGATTCTCTGCGAAGGAGTATTGATGAAACAGATCTCAATCATACTCTATCAATATCTTTGGTTTATCAACATCATGCCCTTTACCCCCCCCAGATATACACAGGGCGATACCCTTGGGCGATACCACCACGCCATTTTGTGATGGCGAGTATTTACCGAGGATGATGGGGAAGAAATCTTGCCTCATAATTCTATCATTACTACCGTCATAGGATAATGCGCTAACGAAAGAATATTGGTTGGCCCGATATTCTCGTACCTTGTGGTAATTGTCGCTGCACACATATCGCTTGTTACGTTGACCGGTTGTTGCCGCCCCCCTCATTTAAGAGGCGAGATTTTCCAACCTTGGTTAGACAAAATTTCATTCTTCCGAAGCCTTTCTATTCAGATTCTCCAAATATCTCTCACGGAAACCAGAGTATTCGCTTGGCTCTGTGCCATCTTGTTTCCACGAAGAATAATCGTAGGTAAACTTGCCGACAATCATTTTCTCGCAGATAACTTTATCCAGTTCCGTAGGCTTCATTTCCCAGCCATTCACTTCCTCCATCCAAAACGAGAGCCATGTCTTGAGGAACATCGCATCCTCATGCTTGGGTGGAAGGTCGAACTGCACGAACAATGCGCTGTCCTTGTCGTTTGCCTTGAGGAATTTTGATACCGCATCGTCTTTCAGGAAATATCTCTTATCCACCTCTTCTTCCAAGACATCCTCCAATTTCTTTTCCAGTTTGACAGGCTCAGGGAATTGGTAATCGAAAGCCACGTCTCTTCTCATCGAGAGGCAGAATACTCGGTCTCTGTTCTGTGGCACACCGTAATCCTTGGCATTCAGTCTCGCCCATCGGTTCACGTAGCCAAGGCTCTCCAACTTCTGCAACCATTTCTTGAAGTCGGGCATGAACTTCTCGCTTACCAGTGCCGCCACATTCTCTTGCAGGAGATACTTAGGTTGCAATACTTCGATGGCATCGGCTACTCGCCAAAGCAAGGCACTTCGGGTGTCGCTACCCTCTTTCAGTCCCATCTGCTTGCCAGCCTGGCTGATGTCTTGGCAAGGCGACGAATAAGTAAACAAGTCCACCTCTCTGCCCTGCAAACTATCCTTTACCTTATGCCAATCTATCTTGGTAATATCGCCAAGTGCTCGGTCGGCATATTGCGGAAACACGAGGTTGTGCATCTGACAGGCGTACTTGTCGATGTCGCTCCAACCCATGCACGTCCATCTGAAATCGGGATGATCCTCACGCAAGGCATCAGCCGCCATCAACTGGCTGTCATATCCGCTGAAGGTAGTGATAATCACTTTCTCCTCTGGAGCCACCTTGTCGCCAGGCTGGATATTCGCCTTGTCACTTGGGTCTTTCTCCACCGGCATAGACGGCAACACGTCGTCGGGAAAGAAATCATCGAAGAGCGATGCTTGCTGTGCCTGTGGTTGCTTGGGTGCTGGGTACCAAAGCTGTGAGTAGATGCTTTTCAGCACATCTACTACGATGGAGTTGCCAGCCTGCTTGTATTGTTGGCTCGCCGATATAACCATATCATTGTCGTTGCCTTTTACAGCCTTGCCAAAGATATGCGCCCAAGCATCTTTGCCGAATGCGCTTGATATGCGAGTCTTGGCAAGGGATATGCTTGCTTGCATCAGGAGGATTACTCCGTCCCGAATGCCCATCAATCTGAAACACTCCTTGGGAGTCAGCTTTCTGATGGCATACGATTTTATCGTTCTGTCCTTGAAGTTTATTTTTGTTATCATTGTTATTTGTTTTTATTCATATTGAATGAGAATGCCAGCGTCATGCACATTGCTACGTATGCAGCGGCTTACGAGCCACAGCGCACCTCGGTTAAAATCCTCCGATACGCCTGTCAGCACCCCCCCTATTTTGGGGATATGATAGTCCAACTTAATCATAGGTACACCTCCATTACCCCTGTTCTTGGAAAATGAGCCAACGACATAAAATGCTCAATATTGAGATTCTCGTATCGGGTATTTATCGTTACCGCCACATTCCCCATACAGGTATTGATTGCTATTTCCTTTTTCATAGAGCTGAATACAGGACTCGAACCTATGACCTTTCGCTTACAAGGCGAACGCTCTGCCAACTGAGCTAATCCAGCGAGAAGACTCATCTATCCTCACGAACCGATGAGCTGAGTAAAAAATATGTACTTTATTTTAAGAAAGCAATCCTCTATACTCACGCACCAAGGATATGCAAGATGTTTGATGATAATATTTTTAGATGTCAAAATCAAGTCATAATGCAGCTTCCGCCGAAGCCATGACACTTTTAACATGGGATCTATCTGCTATTATGTTTTGCTTAGAAACATTTGCAGTTCTCTTTTTCCTAAAAAGAAGATAAAATCCAAAAGTATTCACCTTTTTTACTGTTTATATTTATGCGAATATGAAGTATCTTATAACGAATCAATGCGTGATGAATCGGGTGCCATCCACCTCCAACACCAAGATGTCGTTCACCATTCTTATCTCCTTGCTCTTTACAAACTGAACCATGCGTTGATGGCGAAGCACATCTACCTTTAGGCAAACGCACTCACCTTCATCCACGTGCCCAGTCTTGGTAAGAAACTTGATGTAGAACGGCTTCCGCTCCACCTTTCTTGCGGTTTGTGGGTGGATATACCCCGTAACTTGTTGCCCGCTACGTGGGTCTATCCACTGCCACTTCTCGCAGAATTGTCTAAGATTGGTATAACTTTGTCGATATTTTGCCATGATATAAAATCCGTGTAATCCGTGTAATCCGTGCCTTATTCATTCAGTCGCACCCAAAGCCCTACCCCATCTGTCCGAAGTCGTGGTGGTCGCCGTGACTCAAAGGTTGCTCCTTATCATCGTCATACGGTGGGAACGAGGCTTTCAGGAATCTTGAGAGCAATCTATCCTTCACCTCTCGCTTATCCTTGATAACCTGCTGTCGTTGGTGCAGCACATCGGGGAAACAGACGTTCTTCACAGGGTTGCCCCAGGTGAGCGCATTTAGCCAGTTGGCTTGGTCGGGCAGGAACTGGAGCGAGTAAGCGGAAGTCTTGCCGCTCATCTTCTCCAACATCGGCCCCGATAGAATAAGAGCCTTGTCTTTCTTGTAGAGCACCATGTGAGAAGCTACGTTGCTCACGTCCTGGCTGCGGGCATAGAGCAACCTATCCTTATACTCGGCGAGGTGAATATCCATCAGGCTCTCAGCATTCTTGCTGGTGGTGAGCACCAAGTGGGTAATCCATTCTCGCTCGAAACACTGCTGTAAGAACACCGCCGTCTCTGGAAGTATCTGAGGCATGGCGAGCACCATCACCGTATAAGTTTTCTTGTGGTTGGGTGCATCGTCCACCAAGAAGCCGATGGCTCTGAAGAACTTCTCCATCGTTACGTCGCCATGCGTATAGAACGTGAGCGTTCGTCTTGGTGCCTCACCCACTGCCTTGGGTAGTTTCCTATCCACGCAGCAGGGAGGTATGAAAAGTAATGTATCATCCATATCAGAAGAGAGTTTTTTCTAATCCTTGGAAGTTTCTTTATCGGGAATTTTCTTAGTCGTTGAGCAACATCGGCATCACGAGGGTCGTTACCTTGCTGGCAGGATTATCCTCCGTAACCGTAATGGCACGGCTCTTGTCGATGAAGTTCAATCGAACGTTCTCCGTAGGGATGGCGTTCACACTATCCATCAGCGTAAGCCAAGAGAAGCCGATAAGAAAACCCTCTGGGCACTCGCTATCCGTAACCAACACTTGGTCTTCGCCCGATACCGAGAAGTCAATGTCCTGTGCGGAAATGTCGAGGAACATGCCATCCTTCTTCATCGAAATCAGCTTGGAGCTTTCGCTACTGAAGAGGGAGATACGCTTGATGATGCTCAACAACTCTCGCTTGTTGCATACCGCATAGCAAGGAGTATCTTTCGGGATAACCGAATTGTAGTTAGGATATTTGCCATCCACCAAGGTGCAAACATACTCAATATCGCCCGAAGCGAAGCGCACCATCTTGCCATCGCACTGGATATTGATGTCCTCGCAATCCTCGAACACGGAAAGAACTTTCAGATACTGGGAGTGAACCAAAATCTTCATGGCTGCACCCTGGCGATAGAAGTCGCTGCCTCCCTGCTCCGGCTTGTTAGGGTGAATCTGTTTGAAGAGCTTATGGCCGTCGGAAGCCACAAAGACTGCCTCCGAGAAGTCTTCGGTCACGTCGATGCAAAGGCAGTTCATCACTGGGCGCAACTCATCGGCTGCCACAAACTTGCCAGCGTTGCCCAGGACGGACTTGAATACTGACATCGGGAAGACTACCTCTGTATATCCATCGCCGATTTTTCTTGCCAAAGGGAAATCGTCTGCCTTGTCATAGCCGAGCGATACCTTACCTGTCTTCACATTCTCGCCATCGCCTGTGCAATACTCGATGGTGAAGTCTTGCGAGTCTTCCGAAATATCGAATGTCACCACGCAATCGCCTGGCAGGGTACCGATGAATGATGTAAGCATAGCCACTGGCAAAACGATGTCCTTGCTGTACTTGCCCTCCACGATGCTGAAAGGCGCAGGGATGGTGAGTTGTGAGTCAGAGGTGGCAGATATAAAGAAGAACTTGCCATCGCCGTCTCTTCGCTGAGTGAGCAAGACGTTGGCGAGGATAGCCATGCTCGGCTTATTTTCGATGCACTTGGAGGCTTTATGGAGAGCCAGTTTCAGTGCCGCTGCTGAAGAAGCTTGAATTTTCATATCGTTATTTTGTTTTTGAAGTTTTTTATGTTTGAAGTTTTTTATGTTTGAAGTTTGAATTTAGAATGGCAAATCGCTGTTAGGATCATCGTAGCCCTCCATCTTGGTTGGGTCGTAACCGCTGCCATCCGTAGGTGGTACCCAAGATGTGGCATTGCCAGCCTGGGCGAAACCGCCTTGTGGGTAGGCTTGCTGATTGTTGGTAGGCTGTGGCTGATAGAGCTGGGCGATACGTTTGTTCATACGATTGCGGATAGCCTTGAAAAGGTGGGTATTCTCATCGTTGAAGTCTTGACTCACGATGGCTGGGTCTTTTTCCTTGTTGGCCTCCTTCACTTCCTCTACGAGCTTAGGGTAAGCTTTCGCTACCGCCTTGATGTATTCCACGGAGAATGAAAGCTGCATCTCGTGGGTAGGCACGCTGACGTTGCTATCACCACGCTCCTGTGCGCTTCGACGAGCCGCATTCTTGTATTGCTCACTGAAAGGCCAGATGTTCACTCTCAACTTCGCCATCTGCTTGTTGGGGTTGTTTTTTGATGCCTCTACTCTAATCTCGTTTACATCGAGAGGAATGCAGATGTAAGGACGCTGTGCATTCTTCTCGTCGAGACCTACTAAGACCTTGGACCCATTCAGAGCCAGGAGGTCGATATTACCATTATAACTTGCCATACTTTTTAGTATTTATTTGTTTTACAAAAATTTCAATTCACCTTCTATAAACTTAATGTATGTCTTAAAGAATTGCGTTACCCACTCGCAAGCTCCGCTGCCATTGTAGGTGCATCTACCTGTGCAGTTGGTTCGGGTACCATCGAAGTGTCGGCAATACTCACCTATCCCCATGCCTCCCCGATGCTGAGGGCAAAGATACACGAAGGTATCTACCCAAGCTTGTCGGTTCGCAATCCTAACGCCTTTCTTTTGTTTCATATCCTTTTATTGTTTTGTTGCCTTAGAACGGCAAATCGCTCTTATCTATTTGCGATACCATATCGGCACCACTGCCAGGGGCATTGCCATTGTTGCCAGCCGAAGAGCTCCTTCTGCCCTGCCTACGAGAAACGAAGTTCTTCCAGCGTTCCTCCTCTTCCATCGTGAGCGATACGATGTTTCCATCATCATCACGATATGGCATTGGGTCGGGCGACTCGGCATATTCTTTTGCGATACGTTTCAGTTCGCTGTAATCCTTCGGTATCGGGTCTTTGCCAGGACGGTAGAAGAAGAAGACGTGCGAACTGGTCTCTATCCGTCGGATATACTTAGGTTCCACACTATCATCGTTCTCCCACTCCCTGCCTACGAAGTATTCTTGCGTTACCCAGGCTTGCAGCTTGAAGCAACCACGGTGCTTATCGCTGTTGTTGGATAGTAACTGAGGAGGGTTGCAGGTGATGCCCATATTCTCGCAGTAGTCCTTGATTTTCTTCTTGAACGTGGCACGAGAATATTCTTTCGATTTGCCCTCGCTGGCATCCGCCCAGTCTCTCATAAACTCTCGGAACATATCTTCCGTACAGATAGGCACGCCATACACCTCGTTTCTCGCAAAGAAGTACTCGAAGTATCTCACGATGCTCTCGGTCAGCTTCTGCACCATCTGACGGCGGCGAACGTTCTGCTGAGGAGCGATGGCAAACGTATGGTACCGCATGATAAACTGCACAGCCAAGGCGCATACATATATCGTTTGATTGCGGTCGGTATCTGTCAGATGCTCCGGCTCCATACGGAAGTGCTTCATCACGTCCTTGGGCGATCGTGCCGGCTTGCGCTTCTGCGGATTGGCTCGTGCAAATCTATCCGAGAACGATACCAAGGGAAAACGACCGATGGTGGAATCATCATCATCGCTCAATGGATTGTTGCTCGTGATAACGTGCTCCGGCGAGTCTTCCATCTTGAAAGTGATAGGGTCTCCAAACTTTCGCTCTACGTCGGTACCATTCGTTACCTTGTTGTAGAAGTATTTCATCGGGAAACTCTTGGGCTTATCCTCCCAATGCACCACCCTGTACTTGCCAGGGAAAAGGAGCAATGCCGACAAACTGAACTTGGCATCCGAGATGGTGGCGAAGCTCTTCATGTTTACGCTCAACACGTTCACAGCCGAGCCTACCACCAAGTTTATCATCACACTCTTGCCCGAACCACCGCTGGCTTGCTTCTCGTCTTGGATATTGTCTTCCAAGAGATAGGGGCAGATACTTTGCATATCATCCCAAGAGCGATAACAGACACGTCCGATGCAAGAAATCATGTTGGCGAAATGGGAATTGATAACCGCCATCTCGTCGGGCGACAAAGGCTCTTTGTTTCTCATCGCCGATTGCTCCACCTCCCAAAGGGTATTGGAACATCCTCTGATGATACGCAGGATAGGCCAAAGGTCTCTCTCCTGCTTGCCTCTCCAATCTACCGTCCATCGGTAGGTCTGGCTCCACTCTTCCAGCTCTGCCCTCATACGACCTATCTCGTCGATGGTGAAGACAGGAGAACCGTCCTCATTGCGCATCTCTTCCTTTTGATTGATGGCATTCAGCCGTTCTCGGTAATCCTGGCTTTCGCTGATAATGAAAGGTGGATTGAACACCTTCATCGTGAAGTCGTATGGCTTTCGGGCGAGCGATGGAATGAAGAAGTTTATCTTGTCGTAAGATACAGGTGTTATCGCTTCGGGTGTTATCTTCAGTGCCACATTATGGAAATAGAAATACTCCGTATGGGCATCGAATGATTCCGCAAAGTCTATCACCATGCTCTGTAAGCCTCCAGCCGATTTCTCCGAAAAGTTCTTGTCGATGAGATTGGCGCAATCCGACATCATCTTTCGTTCTTGGTCGTTGTGTCGCCAACTCTGTTCGATAAACTCAAGGAGCAATATCTTCGCTGCCTGGATGATGCTCTTGGCATCTATGTATTCCACGAAGCACCTATCCAGATGGATGTATTGCCCCACGAGGTCGGTGCTGTCAGGGTCTATCATTCTATAATATCCGTGGCACGTCATAAACAACCATACCTTTGTAGGCGACACCTTGCAGGTAGGTGGCTTCGGCTTGCCGCTTCTTGGGTCTCTCGAATAGTCGATTTCAAAAGGGTCGGTGTTCTTGGCATCCCTTAGCTTGGAATAGAGCGGAATCTTGATGTCATGGTCGAACTTGAAGTTATCGGCATCCGTCATGTGGTAAGACATCATATAGTCTCTCACCGAGCGAGGGGTGCAACCATACAACCATTTCCACCTTTGATTATACTTGCTGCGGAATGGCTCGGGAAGCATCGCATAGCATAGGTCGCTATACTTGGAGGCGATGGCTCCACAATCCCTTTGACTGGCGATGTCGTTAGGATAGAGGATAATCACCCTCTCGGCAAATCGCTTCATCTTCTGATATTGCACGGCATTGAAGTCAAGCTTCTCTTGCCTCCACTGCCCATGGTCGATATACCAGAAGTTTCTCCTACCGATGGAGAAAGCCACATGGTACCAACAATATTTCTGAAAGTGATTGTCCGAAAACTTCTCGCTTCGCAAGGAGCGCATAGCGTAATAGATGCTCAATGCATCTTCGGGCGTACGACAAAACACGATGTTCTGTGCCTTGATTTCGCCCGCCTCAATATCTATCTGCTCGGAATGGAAGGTGCCTTTCGGCGTACCGTCCTGTTTCTCGTTCTCTACCCAGATTTCTTCTTGCTCGGTATATTGCTCGTAAGGGTCGAATTGTTCGATGGCAGACTTTACTGCCGTCGATTTCTCACTGCGATGGTCCATCGCCCAGGTGAACACCTTGTCGCCCATAAGCCACTTGCTTACCTTTCTCACGGTATGTCCCTCGGCTGTGCTGAAGACAATCGGGTCTTGCTGCATGGCAGGACGAAAGAAACAACCGCATGAGCCTTGTGGGGCTATTACGTCAGTAGCGAAGCAAACAAACAGTGGATTCCAAGGCGTGCCATATATCACTTCGCTCACCAGTTGCCCGTCCCTCACCACATTAGGCAGGGTAACTTGATCTACCGCATAGATACGGAAGTCATTATTGAGCATCGTGGTGTCGAAGTCCTTACCAAAACCAAAGACCGGCAAGCCTTGCTGCAATGTGACTTCGCACCCCAAGGATGCAAGCTCCTGGGGGTTGAAGTCAGTCTTGGGTAAAAAAGAAAATGTCTCGATTGTTTGGGGTGAGATGGTACGATAATCCATCTTGGCGAAGAGCATAGGCCACTTGGCTCTCGTCTGCTCATTGTCGCCATATACTCGTACCACAAGGTCGTGGCAGAGCCTTAGCAAACTGGCTCCGTGCATCGGTAGGTTGCGCATGGCAGCATATAGCTCAAGCGCACCATACCCCGACTTACCCGTCTTGGTACACATCCATCGGATAGCACCATGCTCGGCTTGCTTGTTGCCATCTACCCCTATACCATTATAAAGACCGCCTCGCTGGTTCTTATAGATGATGAAGTGAGGGGTCTGCTTGGAATGGGCATCATCCGATGCACCATCGTCAGCCACCTTCTTCTGGCAGAACGGACAGAAGCAGGCTATCTGATTTTCTATGTTTTGCTCGTCGGCAGGCTTCACCAAGAAAGTCATGTCGATGTTAGCAAGCTGGTTCATTATCGGATGATATAACATTTATTCTTCTATATTTTAATATACCAACGACAATAGACCCAGCGAAATAGGCGAGGCCAAACTTTCAAGTGTTACCATCCTGCTTTCCAGATTAGATGCTCGCGATATGTCGTTATCGAGTACCAAAGGCTTACTCGCATCACGCTTCCCGAAGCCTTAAATTCGGGGGGGGTACCGCATAGGGTAGGAGCAGTTAGAATCTTTGCTATCTCGGCTCCCCTCCCCGACTGATTCAAATTAAAGCGCAAGACGTTTCAGCGCAGAATGGGTGGTTACATATTCGCAGGGGCGTTTCCGCTACCCTTCGCCCTTCGTGGGTCTATATCGTCAATATCATTTTTCATACTTTGTTATGGTTCTCCCTGATGTAGCCTTTCGGAAAATCCAACCTTTCGGAAAATCCTGATAGTTACAAAAGAGAAAGAAGACCTTGGAGTGATGCTGTCAAATTTCAAGAGACTGCATCCACATCCCCGATTCGTGTACGACTACCTTTTGATGCAAGTTTCCTACGCTTTTCAAAGCCATGATGTTCGACTATGAGCATTAGGTACTGATGTAAGTATTCTCAGGCTTTTTATTCAGACTTTGCCTGCATCGTTTTGTAAGCCGGTTGCCGATATGGAGGGATGGATGGTATATACCTATCAGCGAGACGTTGCCGTTCTCGCCATCGCTCCTCGGTCTTCTTGTTGTTGCCATTTAACCGATGGCTCGGTTGTCTAAAAATTTAAAAGTTCAAGTAGCAGAACGCATACCTTATCTTTTACGAAATCCCGCTTCTCACGAAGAAGGAGTTTCTTCTTTTCGCTTATGTTCTATTTTATGTAATTTCTTATGTGCTCAAGAAAGTTTCCAGCTATTACAGATTGAGAAAGGTTTCCAACCTATAATGCCTTATCTTGCAGTTGCAGATGGTCTCCATTCGATGCAGAAGCATCTGGGTGAAGCTCTCGAAACTGAAAAACTCCTCGTTCAATCCAAGCACCTGCACTTCCGTTCTCCAATAGCCTTTGCCGTTCTTTCGTCGGCAGCTATGCGAGGTGAGGATTTTGATGTCCTCCAGGTTGCCAGCCATCATCTTGTAGAGATACTGGCAAGCGTCCCTCAACAATGAGAATGGAGCGTAGAAGAGCAGCGTGGGAATATCTTCCTTGATGCCCCTCATCGTCTCGGTATAGGCGAAGCGATGCAGATACTTATACTTAGATAGGTTTCTGTGCTTCTTCTGTATGCCGCTACGATTCGGTGTATAAGGCAAATCAAATATTCTTGGCATAAACTTCTACGAGATATTCAAGTCCTGATGCTTGTCATCACACTGCGCAAACGTTACGTTCTCCCTCAGCCGACGCATGATTTGCCAAGTACTATAGATACTTCGTTTGCAATCAAAGAGAGGGTCGTGAGCTGCACCATCATCCACAATATCCTTGTAGTCCCTTGTCTGCTGGTAAGCCCAATCAATGCTAAATGGATCCATATTTCCACCATGCGCATGGACCATCTCAAAACTTTTCGCGTCCCAGAAAATTCTCGCTGCTTCCAGATAGAATGTGCGATGGTCTCTAAACTGGGTGTGCTCGATGCCAAACTTGATTCCCATCTTATAGCAGATGTATCTCAAGATAGCCACATCAAAGTCAGTACCCTGTGCCCAAAGGCAAAGATCATCGTCGCCAAGCTTTTCCATCACATCTTTTTTGACCCAATCGAGAAATTCTGTTATCACGATGTCTATCGGCTGGCATGGCTCATCGTCGCTATCGTTGGCAAGCAATGCTTGTTTTGCCTCGTCGCTCTGACGGCTCCACCAGTCCGCTGTGCTCTGGTCGAAAGTGAAGCCAGCCAGGAACATGCTACGCAAATCGACATGAGCCGAATACGTAGGATATTTCAGCAAGCCATCACCTTCCCCAAAGAACGGCGAATGTTCGTCGTATCGCTTCCACGCCACCGCCCCGATGCTCATCACGGCTGCGGTGGGTGCCAGCGAACAGGTTTCCAAATCAAAACTTATGTCAACCATTTGTAGTTATGAATGAATTTTGTTTATTTCTTACTTCTACTTCTTAGTTTCCTTACCTTTCATATACTCCTCCAGCAAGGCTTTGATACCCACCTGCTCCCAAGGCTTCCAATCGCCGATGTTAAATCGTTTGAGAACGGTATTCGTACACATACCCTTTTGCAGCATAAAAGTCCAGAACTTAGAGCAAAGACTATTTTTCGTCTTTCTTAGGCAATCATAGAACACGCCAGGCTCCGGACTTCTTGCCAAGGTATAGAGATACCCCTTGTCGCCATGGTCCTTATCGGAGGCATTGGCATCCTCGTAGTTAAGCAATACTTCAGATACTTCTTTCATATCCAAGAACTGCTCCTTACACTTCTCGATGCCGATAATCTCCCACTCGGAGAAACCTTTTTGAAAGAAACGAAGGTAAAAAGTCGAATTAGTAAACCCTTTGGTGGCTAAAAACTCACCCAAGAGCTTCTTTTCTTCCGCCGAAATATCTTTCACATCCAGCGGAGTACTCGGTTTACATATTTTTTCGATAATTTCCTTGGTCATTTCAACTTATTTTCTTAAATTTGCTGCAAAATTAAAAAATAAAATTGATATAAACAATACCTCGGATATATTTATTTCTAAAATTTAAAGTTTTTAACTTATTCGGGGTATATTTCGGTTGATTTCGGGTGGATTATCTTAGGTATTAAATAATAATTCGGATATTTCGCAACGAACGAAAGAACGATAGTAACAAACCTTTTAAACATTGTAGATTATGAAGCAGTATCAGTACAATTATTCCTATCTTGAGAAATGGATGGAAGCCAACCCTCATATTACCAATCGTGAGATTATGTTATCCTTTACGGGAAACATTAATAATAACAACAGCCTCGCTCTCTACGCACAGCGCAAGACTCCGATGCCTATCATCAACCTGCTGCGCTTCTGCAATACCTTCGGCGTGCCTATCTCAGCTTTTATCGTAGAGACGGGAAATAATAACGGCGATGACTCGGATGAATGCACCATGCGAGTAGAGCCATCCGTCAACGACCAGATGGAACCCGATGGTGGATATATCTCCGTAGGCGAAAGAAGACATCATGGCTCCCGTGCGCTTCGCAACCCTCTCGAAGTGGATCATATCAAATCTACGGTGCCAGGATTGGTCATAGCAAAGACGCAAAGGCAGGAGATACAGACAGGAGGCATCCGCCAATCTGCCACGGCTACCCATTCTACTATCCATCAGACTGCCACCACATCGCCATTGCCGTCATCAGGCGACAATGAGAGCAATCATGCAGACGGTAGCGCATCATCTGTGGGCTTCTCTACCCTAAACAGGATGCTCGACATCATCGCCGAGCAACAGAAGCAGATAGCGGAACAACAAAAGCTCATCGCCGAATTGACTCGCCGTATGAACGCCACTACAGGTTTCATGGCAGCCGAGGACATCCACCATTAAAGAAGAAGGTCGCCTATCCTCACGGACGGGCGACCAACAAAAATAAAGATAATAAAATAACTAAAAACCTAACTAACTAAAAAAACAACTGAACAATCGTAAAGATTAAAAACGCTTTTTCAATCCGAGTTCATAAGTTCATTAAATACAAAACCTTATATATAATCTAAGAAGAAAAATCATCGCTCATTGATTGCTGCCATTCTTCGGCGAAGAAACTCCTTCTCCTCGATGGCTTGACAATCCTCGCTCATGCTCTCATAGGGTACATCGGTGTACCAATACCCATGATGCAAGAACAATGCTGGTGTCTCGTTGCCAAAAGTAAAGGGCACAGGTACATCTTTCTTTACCTCCTTGGGCTTAAACTGCAAGATACCTATCAGTTCCGCCTCGCTCACCAATGGCAAGGCTTGCATTTCTTTTTCGATGTCGCTTCCCTCGGTAGGAATCCAAAAGCATCTGCCATCATCATCCTTCAGATACTCCATACCTTCCTTGCCAGGAACCTGCACCTTCTGCCAGCCATCCTTGCTTAATGTGTTCGCATCGAACAGCACCATCACGACACCACCAGCCATGCCATCAGGCGACTCGTAGTAAGACGATGCACCTTGCTTCTCTACCCACTTTCGGGCTTGCTCATCTACCTGTGCACACTTGGCCATGAATGCCTTCAACTTCTCACCTACCCCACTCTTCGCTGCAATCTTGAAGAAGAAATGAGGCTTTTTTACTCTTCCCATAATATCCTAAAAATTAATTAATAAAAACTCAATATGTACTTTCGTACTTTCCTACTTCTGTACTATTCTACGAATATACTTTTCTACTTTGGCTTGCAGTAGATAACAGGCTCACCACTCTCATCGGTCTTCATCCTAAAGCCACGATACCCCAGTTCGGCGATATACAATGCCAATGGGTCGCCAAGTGGAGTAACCACAGCCTTGAAGTAAGAACGAAGCTGATAGTCGGTGAACATATCGCAACCCTCGCTCCAATGATCCTGCGGTGCATACTGATTGCAGAATGCCTCTATCTTGGCAGGTATCACGAAATCGTCGAGCGTTACTTGTGTTTGCTCATTGTTCTCCACCACATCGAAGTCTTGTTTTTTCTTCTTTGCCATAACACGATTTTTTTATTTATCCTTGTTTAGCTTATCGTCTCGTTTGCGCTTCAACGTCAGCAACAGGATAAACACTACCATCAGGAGAAATAACTGGAAGGCGTTCTTTCTCGCCTTGGCTCCAAAGGATTTCTTCTTTACGTCCTCAGTGTTCTTCTCCTCGTTGTCCGACAACGTGTCCTTGGCTGCCCAGTGAGTGCCCACATCGCTCTTGCTGCTCAACGCTGAACTATCCACGCTCTGCTTCATCTGTTCTATCTCGTGCCGCTGATAGTCGGCATCGGCGGTAGATGCAGCTTGCTTCTGCTTGCCGTGCTTGCGCTGGATGGTTCTATCCGTAGTAGTCGTCTTGTTGCCCTGGGCATCGGTGGTCTCGGTGATATGCTCACGGATGATTTCGTCCAAGCTATCTCGCTCCCAGACGGAAGACGATACCTGTACCGTCGATTGCTCGCTCTTCTGCACGCTGTCCGATGCAGCCACCTTCACATGACTGCTATCCACCTGCTCGCTCCTAACGCTATCCATCGCCTCGGTGTGGCTCACGTTAGCCACATGTCGGGAAGAGGCGCAAGCGGATACCATCGCCATTATTACGACCGCTATCAAGAGCGGTCCGATAATTCCTTTCCTTTTCATACGTAATTTCGTTTATTTATTTCTTCGGTGCAAAGGTACGAAGAAATAAATAAATGGGTGGGACAAAGTAAGTGAAGAGTGAAGAACGAAGAGTGAAGAATCATTACCCAAAACACAAAAAAATAATCACTGGCTTTCTGAAAACGTAGAAAACCAGTGATTATTTTTAGAGGTCTATAACGATGGAGATTTTTTTAAGTCGCAACCTTGTAGCCCAAATTGACAATCTTACCAAAGACAGCGTTCATGCTCTCCTTAACAGCCTGTATGTTTTCATCGGTTAGATTTCGTTCTACTAAATCTCGCTGCTGGGCTGTAGCAGATAGAACGAGTGAAGCCCCATCGAAAGAATAAAAAGACAAAGGTAGAAAGAAATCAGCTATAGGACTGCGCAGTTTTACCAGGTGCGACACAAAAGCTTTCCACTTTTCTAAGCCCGTCTCATTGACTTCAAACAATATCATTTGTTGCTGTTGGGCGTTAGCTTTTTCCATTTCCTCAATGGTATCAAAGATATGAAACTTAATAAAAGCAGGATTACCAACCTTACGCTTTCCATTATAAACAGGTTCGTAACTGACACATATATCCAACAAACCCTCTTTTCTTAACCTATTGATGTCGTTAATGCTCGTATCGAGCACCATCTTCTTGAATTGAGAAAACTTTGGGTAAGCCTCTTTTATCTCACCAGCTTTCAAAGGTCTTCCAGCTCTCTTCTTCTCGATTTCATTTTCGCCAGAAGAAGCCTTTGTTTTAACGCGCATTCCAAGATAGTCTTTGATTTCGATAACCGTAAGATGCACCTCCCTGTTCTTCCAACGTTCCGAAACCTTGAACAAGTAATAGTACATCATAGGCATACGTTCCACTCGTCCTAAACGAGCAATGTCGGCAGGATGTCTTACATATCCCTGACTCATGTCAAATACGTAGTCCACCACTTCCGGATTGAGACTGAAAACAACGCCGTTTCCCTCCTTTGACGAAAGGTTGGCTTTCGTGAAGATGTTATATGCAATAATAGCGGGATTGCCATCCTTATCCACACCTGGTGCGTCAACGGTTAGCTCCAACACCTCTTTTACCGCAGCACGAGCCACCTGATAATTGTTGATACTCACGCCCAACTCGGCATAAGATATAACGAAATCGGGCATACCATTATTCTTTTCTGCTTCGGTGAATAGCGGTCGTGGAATATCACGAGACTTGCAAAGATCGCTCCCGAAATATTTCTGCACATACCCCTGCAAATGTTCACTTACCTTGTTTAACATCGACTGCTGAAGAAGAGACAGGTTCTTCGACAGTTTGGTATATGCAAAAGGCGTGTTTATGTATTGTTGTGGAAATAAAGTATTACTATTCATAACCTCTTATTTTTTATAGTCTAAAGTAAACGAGGTACTAATGTTTTTTACCTCACACCCCTCAAAAACGATGTTTAGGTACTAATGTTTTTTACCTCAGAAAATTCCTAAATACTGATATTCAGCCACTTAATGATTTTTCTACACCCTATAATATAATATAAGTAATATTTATCTAATTAATTACATTATTATATAAGGTAAAAAACATTAGTACCTACTTCACCTTTCCGCGATAAGTAGGTAAAAAAGTTTAGTAGTTTTGGTAAAAAACATTAGTACCTACTTTACCAAGGTAAAAAACATTAGTAGTCGTTTTACTTTATCTAATAGTTCTATTAGGTAAACTACTACTAAATCGTTTTACCTTAATCTCCCTTGTGTCTATCCAGATACTCAATGACAGCCTGGAGAGCGATGTCCTTGATAGGCGTACCCGTCTCCATCTTCAAGCGCAATATCTGCATATAGTAATCCATCGGCACGTAGATAGTGATACCATTCTGTGTCTTCTTGCCAATTGTCTTGGCAGGCATTACTACTGTGTCAATATCCTCAACTCGCTCTTCTTTGTTAGAATGAGACAAGTTTACATTTATCTCAATATTTTGCTTCATAGCGATTCTCCTTATTTACATAACCTTGTTTCTTTCTACGAACTCATGTATCGCTTGCAAGGCAAGTTCTTTGAGTGTTTTCTTATTGATAGTCTTCAGCAAGGTCAGTTGCATATAGTCTTCCAATGGAACATTTACTACGATTCCATTAGTAGCCTTACTCACCTTTGCCTCTTCAATTACCTTGTTAAAGTCGCCTGATTTTTTTGTTTTTGGCTTGGCGGTCTTTACAGGTGTTGGCTGCTCTGCTGCCACGACGGTATTCTCCTCGTGCCCCTGCGAAACTTCTTCTTGCGCCTCACTATCAGTCATTACGGAAGGCGATGGTGGCACCAATGGAGTTTTATTCTCGCCGTCACTCTTACCTTCTCTTATCTCGCCAGCAACTTTTGCTACCTTGGATGCCTCAAACTTGAAATTCTTGCTCATATCGTCTAAATCTATAAATCCATAAAACCAGTGATTAAAATCCCATACCTATAACGAGTCAACTACTCGCTATAGGTATCAATAATCTCTTTGGCAAATGCTGCATAGCTTTGCGCTGCATCACATTCGGGAGCATACGTAAAGATGTCTTGCATCATCGCCTGGGCTTCCACAATCTTGGTGCGACGAGGTATCTCGGTCTTAAATACGTAGTCGCCATACTCACTATCCACATGCTTGGAGAACTCGCTGCTTGCTTTTGTACGCTTATCTACCATCACTTTCAGCAAGCCACGCAGCTCAAGTTCTGGATTGATTTCAGCTTTCACATCCTCTGCCCACTTGATAACGCTCGATGAACCGAAAGTTGGCAAAGCTTCCAACTGCATAGGAATAATGATACCGGTAGCCACCGCCATCGCATTCTTAGTAACGAGGTTCATGGCTGGAGGGCAGTCGATGATAATGTAATCAAATGCCTCTATTACGCTTTGTTCTCCGCCCTGGTCTTCCGGCATACCTACGGGCAATGAAAAAATCTTAGTCAATACTTTCAGTGGATTTAACTCTCGCAAAAGAAATGGTTCTATATTCAGCATATCCTCTGAAGATGGCGCAAGGTAGAGATTACCCTGGTAATCCTGCTCGCCTATCTTAACCTGATAAACAGGGAGTGCCGTCTTATTAACCAAAGCCTCGTACATTGTACCGTGCTTGTCGGTGCGATCACGCCAGCCGCAAAGCAATGACACATTGGCAACCTGGGCATCCAAATCTACGATTAACACACGAGAGCCATTCTCTCTAATCAGACCACAAGCCAAATTATGCGCCGTGGTGCTCTTTCCTACACCGCCCTTGTCATTCACAATAGCAAGGACTTCTTTTAGTCTTTCTTCTGCCATAATCTTATTATACTAATAATTCTACGTTATCAACTTATGTACTTAGATGCAAAGATAAGTACTTACTTACATACGTACGAAAGTACGAAAATACGAAAGTACAGATATATATTTGTATCTGCCATAAATGTCAATCTCTTAACTGGGTGCAAATTTAAGAAATAAAATTCATTCCACCAAATATTTAAATCTTAAAAATGAACTTGGGTACGTATTTTAATATTTATTTACTTACTTACATATTTATCTACCTATTTATTTACGCATTTACCTACGTATCTATTTATCTATCTACTTATGTAAATAAATAAATAAGAATCTACGTAAGTAAGTATGAAAGTACGAACGTACATAAATACATATATTAATACGAAAGTATAAACGTATCAAAGTACAAATACACGTTAGTACAAACGTACCAAAGTACGAAAGTACTAACGTGCGAAAGTAGTTTAGAACTCCACATTATTCTGTTCCTCATCCCAGCCATCATTCACCGAAAGGGAAAAACCAGCTTGGTGGTCGTAGAAAGAACCTGTAACCGTAGTGATGTGATTGCGCTGCAAGCGCACATCGGATAGGGTAAAGGAGGTGTAAGGCTCCTCGCTATCCTTGCGGTTCATCTGAAACGAGATATTCGTAGTGTAACCATCGCCATCAGGAGCCAGGAAGAAGTAGGAGATAGAGCTGCCCGTCTTGCCGGCATACTTCGACACGTCAGAAGTTCGCTGATTTTTCACAGCGTCTATGACGGAGAAACTCTGCCAGTTCCACGCCTTGTACTCATCGAGTGACATCTGAATGGTGCTGCAATCATCGGGAAAAGTACCCGTGTTCTTCAGTACCAACTTCGCCACCATGCGCTCCAACTGGATATTGATCGCCTGATTCTTGGCTGCCTGGATGGTGACATCTACCGATGCCCCGAAGCTATCCGAAGTCTTCTCGCTCGTCCACACCACAGGCGCATGGGCATCGTCAGCAATCGCAAAAGCAGTGTTCTCTGCGAGACTCCATAATGAGCCTTCCGAATCGAGTAGGGTAGATGTCTCGCTACGAGTGGCAATCACTTTTAGGGTATGCTCTCCGTAAGCAAAGCTCATGCTTGGCTCAGCGAAGTCCTCTGCCTCACTCGTCTGGTGAAGCACCTGCAATAGCTTGCCAGTCGCCTTGTCGTAGTCCAGGATATAGAGATCCGTAAGCTCCTTACCGTTCGCCATCATAGATGCACGAGTAAGCCCTCGTGCGTTCAGGATGCCGCCCGAACGTCTCGCCTCCATCGCCTCGTTTGATACCGATGGAGCAGGAGAGAACACTAACTTTACGACAGCCTTACCCTCGCTCTCGCTCCGCTCCTGCTGGGCACCAGCATCCACAAACTCGCTCACTACGTCCTTGCTGCAAGAAGCAAGTGACATCATACCTGCTGCCAACAATGCAGCCGACACCGAATAAAAAAGATTCTTCTTCATTTTAGTTTTCGATTTAAATTGTTGTTGTTATTAGTTATTATATATAAGGGATAAGGTCGAAACCTTATCCCTTGAATGCTCCTGCCAACAGCGGAAGGAAAAACACTGCCACGCCGATGCAAGAGAATGCCAGCACTACCACGCCTACCACGGCGACCGCTGCAATTGAATATTTGAGGAACTTCTTCATAATCTAAAATAATCTATAACATTAAACACTCTGTTACTTACTTCGCCTGCTGATAAGGCTGTAAACTCGCCGCCAGGGTAGTGGCCTTGATAGCTCTCATTGCATCAGTGATATATTTACTTCCGCCGTGTGCCATGATCCACTCGTGTACGTCCTGGGGAATCACATATTGACGTTTCTTGCCCTCGGCAGGCTTCCTGCCTCTCTTATTCTGCTGTTCCATATTCTTCCCGATTTAAATAATTAATAGATGCCTTCAACATAGCGATGGTGTTCAGTACGGTTTGACGAGCCTTATAATCTGACCCCGCATCATCCACATACTGCATATTCATGCGGACGAGCGTATCAAGGAACTGAGCGCACTCCTCGCGACTCGGATTCCGTAGATGAACTTCGCACATCACAGACTTCACGAAGTAATCCATGCCTTTCTTGAGAAGCGTTCTTACGCTACCTACATTAGGATGTTCGCCTATCATCTGCTGAACCTGGATACGAAGACTCACGCCTTGATGGGGGCATCCGATACGGTAATCATCGCCAACCTCTTCTTTCTCGCCGTCTATGTAATCAACCTTGGCGATAAATCCACTATCTTTATCAGTGCAAACAATAAAGTCACACTCTCCACGCTTGTGATTTCTGTTCGTATCTATAATGAACAACGGTATTTCTCTTTTCGCCATAATCATAATTATTTAAATTCCACGCCTTCGCAAGGATCAGCCTTGCTTGATGTCTCAATAACTACCCCGCCAGTCTTGTAGAGCTGGCAGGATAGGCCGCCATACACTCGCTTGATATAAAATACCGACTCGCCTACGCCAGGCTCATAGTCAGACTTCACGAACATCGTGTTCTTTCCGTCTGTGGCTACATATTTTTCCATGCCATAGGTGTTCTTGTTCACACACTCCTTGTAATACCCCTTGGCTACCGTAGATAGCTCAAGGGGTGATAAACTCTGATTATTCATATATTACTTAGCTCCCAAATTAATCTTACTCTTCGCATGTAACTCAGACAACTTCTCGTTAGTTGGCTCGACGAGCAACTGACCTTTGCGAATGATTGTAGCCATATAACCAGGCTCAACATACACCTCGCTCCAGTAGTAGTGAGAAGCTTCACGGCTCCACTCATTAATGAAACAATCTTTGATGAGACCGAAAATCTTACGGTCGCCATCGGTGAGCGCATAGGTAACATAACCACGATTCAACTTCTCGGCAGTAGGCTTGCTCGACTTGGAAAGTATGTCCTCTCCTCTCTGCACCTGCCCATCCTCGATTAAGTCAAGAGACTTTACCAGGTCGCCAGCTGCATTCAGGAATCGCAAAGCCTCCTTACTGTTGGCTCCGATAATACGAGCTGTGAAGTCGCCACCATAGTAGTAATCTTTATTGATGTCCTCCAAGCTATGCCAGGTCGTAACAGTTGAATCGCCATCCTCTTCCTCTCCCTTGATAGCAAGAAAATCGTAGGTGCCAACGTTGCTGCGCTTGCTAACAACACGAACAATAATATCATTAGCAGCGGCGACCTCGCCGTAATAATAATTAGGATCATTAGGGATGTCAAGTTCCTCCATCTTCTTACGAACTACCTTGGCTACCTCCTCGCACTTATCCTTAACAGAAGCTACCAAGCGAGAATAATCACTACGATTGAGAATCTTATTAAAATCTGTCATATACCTTGCTCATACCCTTGAGACTTATTTAGCTATCTGGTGCAGCATTAATTATTAGTTTACTTATTATCTTTATTTCTGATGCAAAGGTACAAATAAAAATTGAAACTACCAAATAAAATACACATAAAATGCTATTTTAGATGTATTTTTAATATTTGTTTACACTTTTGTGTCTTTTCTTTACACCTTTTTTTCTTGTTTATTCCCCAAAAAGGGAAACTTGTCGCCCGTCGGGGAGTCGAACCCCTGCATCGTCGCCGCAACATATTATTATAGACTTTTTAAATTATTATAGAACCTTCTGCGATGATGCCAGCCGTGGCGGGCGTGGTGGCTTCGGTTATCCCTCTCGGACCACCAAAGCACGGTGTAAAACAAATAAATACTTTTACTTTAGCCGATATATACGCTAAAGTGATTATGATATATAGATCCCTGCCGTGGTGTCGCTCCACCGCCTCCCGTATGCTTATCGCCTGAACCTGATAAAACAAGCGCACAGGAGGCTCCAGGGACTGCCCTGGGGTAGGGGTGGAGGCAGAAAAACTGCCTAAGAACCTTAAATGTCGGTGTGTGGCAAGCTATCACGGTATGTCTTATACTGCGCCTCCGTCATTTGCTTCGCACCTAATACTCGCTCCCATATACCCGCCTCGATATAATAAGCCTTCGTCTCATCGAAGGTATGATACATGATGCACTCAGACTGCTCGAAAGCCGCACTACGAAAGCAGAGGGCATCGCCTACACCCTGGGTGGATAAAGCCAAATTCGCCTCTCCTGGAGTGCTGTAGTAATCATCAAGTATCATGTCGTAAGTCTTGATATAATACTTTATCATCGTGCGAATATCCTTAGCCCAGACGCTCGTGTCCTCCTGCTTGATGCCGCACTCCTGGCATACCATTTGCACAAGTTCGCCGATGTCCTTACGCCCCTTGATGTAGGCGTTGTGAGCAAAGTCGAAACTAATGATATGGTCCAGCTTCCAGCCCTTCGCATCATTGATGGATGGCGAACCGAAGTTATAGCCTTTGTCAGCAGCTCCGCCGTTAATGTTCTTTACGCTGTTCTTCTTATTCTCGATACTGTTGTTATTATTCATTGTCTTCATAATTTTCTAATTTTTAAAATTGTTCTATAATAAGTGAATAT